>Ga0172380_10002439_pt1 | contig 28527 bp, 35 predicted proteins | sample Leawe162metaG_FD_119747 | JGI IMG/M metagenome (GOLD analysis project Ga0172380, IMG submission 119747) | Leachate microbial communities from a municipal landfill in Southern Ontario, Canada - Leachate well 162 metaG | ecosystem: Engineered > Solid waste > Landfill > Unclassified | place... | reverse complement strand
TGGGTGGATTGTTTAACGCTGAACGCTGAGGACAGGCAGGGTGACGATCCCGCGGAGAATGGAGTGGATGGTGGAGCGGTGATACCAGCCGTCGGAGTAGCGGTTGTTGGTGCCGCTGAGGTAGACGTGATCCCCGCGGAGGGCGGCGATCATGTGGAGGCAGCGGGGGGTGTCGGCATCACGGAAGAAACCGACGACCACGCCGGGTTGCAGGGGAGTGTCGAGGCCGGCGGGCTCGAGGAGGAGAAATTCACGCGGGCCGCCGTGGATGTGGGGGCGCATGGAGCCGGTGAGGGCGGCGTGGGAGTCGTAGTTGCCGGGCTTAGCGGCGCGCCAGGCTTGGATGTGGGCGGAGGCCTGGCTGTGCGTGGCGGCGTGGGTGTAGGTGATCTGGGGCTGGGGCCAGGCGGAGGGGCTCGCGCAGCCGCTCGCCAGAAAGCTGAGGGCCAGAACACAGATGACCGGCCAGATTTTAACGCGGAGATCGCGGAGGGCGCGGAGTTGGAAATTGAAATACATGGCGAAGGTGTGAGGCCTGAGGTTTGAGGCGTGAGGGTCAGGCGGCGGTAACGCGGAGGCCGGCTTTGGGGTTGATGGGGCCGCACTCGTCGCCCTCAGTCTTAGAGCGCAGGACGGAGTCGCGCATGGCGGCGCTCAGGGTGGGGACGATGGAGGCATCGCCGGTGACTTTCTTGAAGGAGGCGATGGCCTTGAGCTCGGCGGCGGTGACGGGGAGGGCGGCGGCCTCGAGGCGGGCGATCTCGGCCATCGTGCCGGCCAGGGCGATGGCGTTGTGGGCGCCGCGGCGCTTGCCGGCCACCGCCTGCATGGCGCGCTTCTCGGCGCCGTAGAGGCGGAACCAGACGACGAGGGGTTTCTCGGCCTTGCGCGGGGAAATCGCGGAAGCACGGAGGGGCGGAAGCACGGAGGCTTTGGACTGGTCAGGCATGGGTGGAGAGATCAGACTTGAGGGCGATGAGCATCCACCGCTTCACGCACGACTTTGGCCGGGGCGTGAGCAGCACGGTGTTGCTGGATACGGCCGCGCAGATTGAACAGGAGCCCTTTTATGTGAGCTACCAGCGCAGCTGGACGGGCCAACCAAACCGGAAGATGCATGACGAACACGCCCGATGGATGATCAACGTGGTGCTGCCCGCCAGTGCCGCCATTCTTGGCCGGGCCATTCACTGGGCTGCTCAAGACAGCCGCAGCCGGGCAGTGATCTACCGGTGCAGCGGGGAGGGCGGCGTCAAGATCATCGGCTTCATCCCGATCCCCTAGGTCGAGATAAATCGGGTCCAAGATGATCCGCCCATGAATCGGGTCGACCAGCACGCGGGGCTGGGCCTCGATCTCGGCCAAGACCTCTTCCACTTCCGCGGCGGTGAGGACGGGGAAGACGGGGATGGGGTGTGCGTTGCTCATGTCGCAACTGTGGCAACTGTCGCATACGTGGCAAGGAAATATTTTGCATCTGCCAAGGAATTAGCGGACGAGTTTTGTAATGCCACGAAGCGAACAGAACCTGACGACTATCTACCTGCGCGATCTCGACGAGCAGGAGCCTTTCATTCGCTACATGCTAGAGAAGAAGCAGGTGACGCCTCTGATGTTGGGCCGGGCGCTATTCGCGGCCGCCGCCGATTTCTACAAAGCACACGGCAAGTTTGAATTCCCGGTGCGAATTGAGCCGGAGGCGTTTCACGCCATGGCAGCAGAGCAACCACAGGGCAGCTACGGCACAAGCGTGCCGACTAAGATTGACCACCTTGCCAATGCAGCGGCCGCCGAGCGGGCACTGGCTGCACCGCCCCGTAACAAAGCCACGCGGTCCCGAGCCAAACATTGACCAGGGCGATGCGGCATTGCACGGGCGCGCCGCCGATCCGACAGAGCTGACGATAGATGAGCGGTGCCTCGTCGGCGTTGGAGGCGAAGGCCTTGAGGATGGCCGGGATATCGCGGGGCTCGACGAACTCGTGCCACTTGGCGCCGAGAAGGGCGGACTCGGGGCAGATGAGGTGGTCGGTGAGGTTGGCGCAGGCGAGCATGTGCGCTGAGGTATCGACCACGGCCACGCGGAGGCCGAGGGCGGCAGCCTCCTTAAATGCTGGCAGCCAAGGGGGCACGCTGCTGACCGGCTCGCTCATGGGGTGAAACGCTGATGGAAGGCGATGAGCGTTTCAGGCTATTTAACCGCCTGAATTTAGGCCTTTTCGGTAAAATGGCGGAGAAATCGCGGAAGCGCGGAGGAGCGGAAACACGGAAGGATTGAGGCAATGTGGCTTGAGGTGTGAGGCGGAGAGGTATGAGGATGGGACCATGAAACGTGCGATCGCTTGGCTTATTGGTGGACTGATGCTGGTCTCATTCGCTGGTGCGCAGGTGGACCTGAGCAAGCCTGTGCCGAGGATCCGGCTGGCCGACGGCCGCATCTTGCAAGACGTGAAGTTCGTGACGTTCAAACCGCTGGATGTCCTGATCCGTCACCGGGCGGGCCCGATGGCAATCCGCTATGAAGCGTTGCCCGATGACATCAGGGCGGCGGCGGAGCAGCAACGACCGGGTGGCCCGAAATGGTTCCCCGGCGAGGGCGCGGAGAATTCCATCTCCATCGAGGGCCAAGTGTTCGTGCAGACGCGAGGTGAGGGGGCCTACAAGTTTGGCGAGGCCAAGGTGTATGCGTTCGCGGCAGAGCATTTGAAAGCATGGGACCGCGTAAGCCGCGGCCAGGTGGTGCAACTGCCCAAGCCGCTGGCCGTCGCGACGACGGATGGCGACGGTAAGTTTCGGCTGACGGTGCCGAAGGACACGCCCTATTTCATCTTCTGCCAGGCTTCACGGCTGATCGCGGCCGGCGCCCAGAGCTTCACCGAGGTCAACGAGTGGCGGGTGCCCGGCGAGCAGTTCAAGAATCCAAAGGAGGCGTTTCTTACCGGGAAAAACGCCGAGGCGCAGGCCAGCAAAGTGGCCATCGAGGAGCAGACTTGAGCTACTTCACGCCGCCTTCTTCGCTGGGCCGATGACGAGGTGGCCCTTGAGGCACTTGGCGTCGGTGGTGAGGTATGGCTTGTAGTAGCTGCGGGTGAAGAAGCGGTTGAACTCGAGGCGGAACCGGGCGACGGCGCCGGCGGCGGCCTGCGTGAATTCCATGATGGCGCCGCCGACTTCCATGCGGAGGCGTTTCTTGCGGGCGAAGATGGTCTGGTCCTGGAAGCCGGGCATGGAGATGACGTGGACGCCGCGGTCCTGCATGTAGTTGCTGACGTGGTAGTGGCCCTGCACGAGGATGGCGGGCTTCTCGCCGCCCTCGAAGGCCTCGACCTGCTTCTGCCCGGTGTAGCTGCGGGCGTAGGCGGAGCCACCGCCGGGGTGCTGCACCTTGCACACGCAGGACTTGCCGGCGGAGTTCTTGAACTCGACGTCGGCCTCGACGTGGCCGATGTATTGGAGGTCGGTGCGGCCATTCTCCTGGGCGAGGAGGTGGAGGTCGCGGCCCCAGTTGTGGCCTTTCTGGATCCACCAGCCTTCGTGGTCGTCGCCGGTGATGAAGTAGGTGGTGATGCCCTTGCGCTGGGGGTAGTGGTCGAGCACGTATTGAGCCTGACCGTCGCGGGTGGCGGTGATGACGGACTCGCCGTTGATCTTCTCGATGTAGCCATCGACGATGTTGCCGGCGTGGAGGACGACCTTGATGCCTTCGCGGGCGAAGAGGTCATACTGCGCGTGCAGCTCCTCGAGGCGCTGCTCCTTGCAGCAGAGGTGGGTGTCGGTGACAAGGCCGATGCGGTGCCACTTATCGTCGCCGAAGAGGGAGAGGGAGAGCTTGCCGAGCTTGGGCTTGGTGAGGGAGATCAGGCCGGCGGAGTAGGAGAGGTCGGTCTTGCGAGAGAGGCGGCGGACGACCTCGGCCTCGACGGCGGTGGTGCATTGCAGGGCGGCGGCGAGCTCGGGGTGGGTGAGGGCGTGGCGGGCGAGCAGATCCTTGGCGCGCTCGACCAGGGCGGGTAGATCGGGCTTGACGAGGGCGGGCTTGAGCGGCGCGGGAAAGCGGCGGCCTTTGTTGGTGCTCTGGCCGTTTTCCTTGCGCACATCGGAGATGGCTTGGCGGGCGCCGCGCTCGGAGAGGCCGGTGGCCGCGATGATCGCGGCTGCCTTGATGTCGGGATTCCGGCGGACCATCTGGCGGGCGGCCTCGGCCTTGGAGACCGCGACGGGCACGGGAACCGCTGGCTGAAGGAGCTTTCGTTTGCCGACGGGTGGTTTTTTCATGAAGGGGGTGATTGGATGACGGGTTCCTCGTCGGGCTCGTCGGGTTCTTCCGGGCCGGTGGAGGCTTCACCGTTGCGGCCTGCTGGCCGCCCGGTGTTCGTCCCTGTTTCTCCGGCAGCCGCTTCCCTCGCTGCGCTCGTCGCGGCTTTGGGAGCCTGAAAACAGGGCGAAAGGTTCGCCAGCTGCGTGATGAGTTCGACGCGCTCGCCGCGGTCTTGCACCCAGACGCTGCCCCAGTCCTCGCTGACCTTGGCCACCTGCGCGGGCTGGTTGGCGAAGGGGCCGGAGAGGATCCGCACGGGCTGGCCGGGGGTGAACTCGTAGGCGAGGGGGAGGGGGGCAGACATCGGAGATTAACCGCGAAGGGCGCGAAGGTCAGGCTTTGTAGCCGCACCAGCGCTTGAGCTCGGCCCAGGCCTTGGGGGCCACGAGGATGCCGGCGCAGATGGAGCAGAAGCCCGCGGCCAGGGCGGCGACGAGCTGCGCCCAGTCCTTGGCGAGGGCGATGTGCTCGGCGCTGAAAAGGCCGGTGATCGCGCCGAAAAGGGCGACGAATTTCGGATGGGCGTTGAGAGTGTCGATGGCGTGGCGCATCATGGTCAGGAGAAGATTCGGGAGACCTTCCGGCGCAGCCAATGGTTGAGGGCGACGTTGGCCTGCTGGAAGGGGGTGACGTTGGCATCGAGCGCGGCGATGGCCTCGTTGGGCTCGGTGGTGCCCTCGCGCAGGTCGCGCACGGCGGCGCTGAGGCTGAGGGGCGAGACGTGGCTGAGCTTCGTCCAGAGGTAGAGCAGCCCGGCGGCGCCGGCGATGCAGGTGAACCAGAAGGCCTGCTGCTCGGCGCCGCGGGCGGCGGCGGCGGCCTGCTCGAGGGCGAGGTCGCTGGCGCGCTTGGCGGCGAGGGCGCGCGCGAGCTCGCGGCGAGCCTCGGCGGCATCGTGCAGGAGGGCGCCGGAAATCTTGTCGGCCTGGGCGAGCTTGCCGGTGAGCTCGGCGACCTTGAGCCTCTCGAGCTCGAGGAGGAAGGCGGGATCGGGCGCGCCGGTGAGCGAGAGGCCGATGGGCACGTAGCGGGAGATGACGCGCCGCTGCGGGGAATCGGGGGCCTCGGTGTTGGTCTCGCCGATTTTCTGGAAGACGGCGGCGGCCTTGGCGGACTGGTCCTCGGTGGCGGCGACGAGGGCGGCCGTGGTCTCGGTGCTGGCCTGGGCGCGCTTGCTCTCGCCGTGGAACCACTTGGTCTTGCTCAGGCCCCACGCGCCGCCGCCCAGCAGCACGACGGCCAGCAGGATGATCAGCGTGGCTTCGCCACGCTGGGAGACCTGAGACCTGAAACCTGAAACCTGAAATTTCATACCAGCGTGCGAGCAATGTCCGCCCTGATGTGATCGTCGGCGGCGATCTCGGCGGGGGTCGTGACGTTGGTGCCGAAGACCTCGGAGCTGAGGAGTTCCCCTTCGGCGCCGATGGCCTGCCAGCGGTAGATGCCGGCCTCGTAGTCGGTGGCGAGGAGCCTGATGCCGTGCACCTGGCCGAGGGAGGAGTTGAACTTGGAGGCGTCGATCGGGCCGGTGGTGAAGAAGCGGTTCATAAGCGTAAGCGGGTTATGATCAGTCTACGATGTGGCCACGGATCGTGTGTTCACCGTTGCGGCGTGCTCGCCGCCCGGTGTTCGTCCAGATTTCTCCGGCCGCCGCTTCCCTCGCTGCGCTCGTCGCGTCGTTGGGAGCCGGAAAATCAGGCGAAGGATGGTGCTTAATCGACGACATGGCCGGTGATAGTGTGCTGGATGGTCGAGGTGTCGTTGCTGCCGCACCAGAGGTTGGCGGTGGCGAGGACGCGGGTGACGAGGGTGATGAGGTTGCGCGTGGCGGCGAGGGCGCCGCTGGATTTGTATTGCGTGCCGGCGCTGGCGGAGCCGGCGGTGACAGTGGGCGTGCCGGCGGTGTTCATGCACCAGTCGTCAATCACGTGCTTGGTGGAGGCGGCGAAGAGGGAGGCGCCGAGGAGCTGCTGGTTGCCGTTGGTGTTGGTGGCGGCCTGGATGAGCCACTCGCGCTTGTCGGTGATGGGCGTGATGCCGGAGGTGAGGATGCCGGCGAGCTTGTTGGCGCCGGCATCCGCGACGACAAGGATGGGCTGGATGACGGGCTTGAAGATGGGGCCGAGGTCGTAGAGCTGGACATCATCAATGGTGATCGTGCGGCCTGCGCAGTTGGAGCCGCGCTTTAGCAGGGCGTTTGAGGTAGAAGCCAGCGTAGCAACGAAGGCTTGTTGATACGTGACAAAAGATGTGGTCAACGCTCCGCCGATAGACGTGGAAACATCCGAACCAATCGACGGACTGCCTGCCGTGCTATCCACCTTAGCCGTGTATTTAATCAGGTAGGCCCGACCAATTACCACATTATGTGCCTGTGCAATCGTAGCACTATTATTACTGCCATCGATAACCAAAACCGCCGCATTTGTTCCGCCAACCCCAGCCCCAGCAACGTTAGCCGCTGTGCTTGAGCCAGCAGAGCCGAACGACCAGCCCGTCGCGGCTGGCGGCACTCCAGTCTCAAACCCGGTGTTGGTAAGCTGACCTGCGGCGCTGCCGGTGCCGATTTCGCACCAGGTGGGGAGGCGGCCGGTCTGGGTCCAGTCGAGGACTTCGGCGGCGGTGAGGGCGCCGAGGATCGGGGCATGGGGCTGGAAGCGGCCGGCGGGGAAGTTGAGGTAGGAAAACTTCGTTGCGTCCAGCGCGACGGGCACCCAATTCGGAAGCGCGCCGCTCGTATTTGCCGAAAAGGCGGCAGTAATATCCACGCCGTTTACATAGACGACGGGGTTAGTGGTGGAATCAGGGCTCGCAAAAACAACCATTCCGCGAATCCACATGCCAGCATACGCGGCGCGGAATCCAGGGTAACTGAGGCCACGGTAATCAGCAACGGTGGCGCCGTATTGCCTTAAAACGAAACCGCCGTCTGAACGCAGCACTTGGAAATCCAAGCCGTTTGCACCCGATGAAGTGGCGGAAGGACCAACGAGTATTTGGCCTGTCGCGCTGGGGTTGCTCGTGGGCACTTGAAACTCAAACGGGATGATGATCGCCATGCCGGCCACAGCCCCGGCGGTGCCGAGGGTCCACTCGACGCGGCGGTTGCTGGTGGAGCCGTCGGAGTAGAGGGAGTCGCGGATCTGGCGGGTGAAGTCGCCGAGGAGGGCGCGCTCGTTGCCGGTGGAGGAGTTGAGGGCGCTGGTGGTATCCGTGCCAGCGCGGGCTTGGGCGGCTGTGGCGTAGGGCAGGACGCCGGCGAGCTGCGTCCAGCTGCCGGAGGTGCCGTTGTAGATGGCCATGTCGCCCACGGCCCAGGTCTTGGACTGGCTGGTGCCGGCGGCGGTGATGCGGTAGTAATCGCCCGCAAGGGTGGAGGTGGCGGGCACGGACCCGCCGGCCACGCCGCCTTGGTAGGCGCCGGCAGCAGTGAGAGCGGCGGCGGCCGCGCTCGAGGCGGCGGCGAGGGCGCTGGCAGCGCTGGAGAGGACATCGAGGCCGGTCTGGGTGCGGTCGGAGGCGGTCTGGGCGGCATCCTCATCGGCGGCGGCCTCGGAGACGGCGGCGGCGGCGGCGCTCGCGGTGGTGGCGGAGCGGTCGAGGCCGGTCTGCACGCGATCGGCGGCAGTGGCCACAGCATCGGCGGCGGTGGCGATCTCGCTGGCGGCGGCGGCGCCGGCCGAGCTGGAGGCGGCGGCGGCACTGGCGGCGGCAGCCGCGGCGCTGGTGGCGGCGGCGGAGACATCGGCGGCGTTGTCCTCGTTGGTGGGGCTGGAGATGACGCCGGGGAGCACCTCGAGCGGGAGGAGCAGGACGGTCTCGCCGCCGTTGGCGGGGGCTTGGCGGACCTGCAGGGTGAGCGTGGCGCCCCGGCGGCCGGCGAGGGCGTTGGCGAGGGCCTGCGTATTCAGCACCAGCGAGGCGAGGCGGCTGGAGCCGGAGATGGCGGCGGTGGCCGTGGTGTAGTCGCCCGTGGTCTCGGCATTGGGCGCGCCAAGGCCGACGGTGACGGTGACCGCGGCATCGGTGATCCAGCTGGAGAGGGTGGTGCCGGCATCGTCATAGCAGTAGAGGCGGACAGGCTCGGCGACGTCGGACTGGACGAGGGAGGGGAGCTTGGCCGCGATGCGGGCGAGGGTGGCGGCGTTGTCGGGATCGAGCTCGTTGTCGAGGGCAGGGACGAGGAGGCGGAGGTCGGCCAGGGAGGTGGCGGCTAAATCCAACCGTCCTTTGTAAATGTAGAGATCCATGGTCAAGAAAGGAGGTTGGAGCACCGTTGCCCATTGCTATGGGCCCGGTGTTTGTCCTGAGGCTCTCGCTGCGCGAGCTGCTCAGGCAAAAGGTCGAGGCGACCGGAGTAGAAGTAGAGGTCCACTAGAGTGAGAGGGAAAGTGAGAGTGAGAGTGGTGGGCCGCCCCGAGGCAGAGCCGAAGCCCAGTCAAGGGCCGCGGATGCCATCGGCGGGGGCGTGAGCCCTTGGCTAGAGGGGGTTTGTCAAGCGCCGACGGCGACGGTATCGAGGGCGTCGGACATCTGGACGGAGATGGTGGTCTGGCTGTAGATGAGGCCATCGAGCCAGCGGGCGAGCTGGGAGCCTTCACAGACGACGTAGGTGGTGCCGGCCTGGATGGCGGTGAGCCAGGAGACGGGGTCGAGCTTGGCGGCCACGAGGGCGATGTCGGCCGGGGTGGTGATGCCGGTGCTGACGCCCGGGAGATAGAAGTCGGTGACCTCCTTCACGGTGCAGTTGGCCGGGCCGTTGACGTAGCGGGTGCTCGAGGTGTCGGCGAACTGGATATGAGTGACGACATCATCCTTGCCCGGGGCGTCATCGAGCTGGACGGTGAGGGCATCGGTGGTGACGGAGATCACCTTGCCGGTGAAGCGGAGTTTGTCGCCATTCCAGGCGGCCACGAGATCGCCGGCGGCCCCGCCGTGAGCAGTGCTGGAGATGCTTCGGACAGAGGCGGTGTTTTCAGAGGCGGAGCGGATGGTAAAGTTATCGGGATCACCATCGATCTCAACCAGAGAGCTAGAAACGGAAATCTGCCGGAGGGCGCCGGAGGCCATAGGCCGGACATTTATCTCATATTCACTGACCATTATCAGGTAATCAGTCGTGGAGTAGATCGCCTCCAGCGCGGTGTTGATGGCGGAAGCACTGTCGCCAGTATCAAAGGTGCCGCTGGCTCCACCAAATGCCACCACAGTAACCGTGACACCGGAGGGCAAAACAGGCCGGTTGGCGGCGGCAGTCACATTGGGCACGGTAGGGGTGCCGGAGATGGAGGCCGTCTTGCGGGCGGAGAAGACGTGGGAGGTGACGCCGTTGTCGAAAGAGACGGCGTAGTAGCCGCCGGCGGTGATATCGTGCATGACCGGGCGGTCGATCAGGCGGGAGCCGTAGACGGTCTGCTGGGCGGGGATGCGGGCGTAGGTGCGGGTGAAGCGGACCTGCTGCGTGCGGAGATCGTAGCTGCGGTTGGAATCCGGCGCGGCGACGTAGCCGAGGGGATCATCGGGATCGCGGTCCACGCCGACCTTGGCGGGGCGGTAGTAGGACCGCTGCATGATGTAGTCCACCTGCGTGAGGGTGGAGGCGAGATCGGCATTGTTCTCGAAAGGATAGTCGACGCGGCGCGGGCTGATCTGGACCGGGCGCCGGAAGGAGTAGGTATCGTTAAGCAGGACGTCGGGCATGGCGGATCATGGGCCGAAAGGCGAAGGCTTGAGGGTGGCGAGCAGCGGTCCATCGAGGCGCTGGTTGAGCTTGTCGATGGCGGTGGCGAGCTTGCCGGTAGTGGAGGTGTCGATGCCTTGGAGTATCTCGCGGAAACGCTGCTCAGTGAGGCCGGGGTTCATGGCGAAAGCGCGGTCCTCACCAAAGGCACCGGCCTGGGAGCGCACACGGTTGCGGAGGTCGAGCTCGGCGCGGGTCTGACGCAGGTTGTTTTTCTGCGGCTCGAGGAAGAAGTCGAAGCCACCACCCTGCGAGTTGAGCTGGCGCTGAAACAGATCCTGCTGGATGTTGGAAATCTTGCGCTGCAGTTCGCGGTCGGAGAGCTCGCCATCGCCGCGGCCAGTGGAGGTGATGGCCTGCTGGAATTTGCGCCAGGCCTCGATATTGGACTCGATGACAGGGGTGATCTCGGCCACGGCATCCTTGACCTTGCCGACATTGGCGATCTGGGATTCAATAATCCCGTTTTGCTTGATCAGGCTATTAAGCCTCTGCTGCTCCGCAGGATTTAGACCCTGCACCTTTTTGCGCAGGAGCAGTTCATCAATCTCGGCATTGATGAGCAGCTGCTTGGCCTGGAGCTCCAGTATCTTGAGGCGCTTAGCCTCCTCCACGGTCAGACCCGTGACAGACTTGGCCTGCAGGATGAGCAGCTCGCGGTTGTCCTCGATGGCCTTTTTCTGGGAATTCCAATAGGCATCGGCGATCTCCATGGCGCGATCGCCCTCGGCCGCCTGCTTGTCGGCGGCCGCTTTTTGGAGCCGGCCAACCTCGGCGAGGTAATCTTTCCATGCCTGCTCCTGATCCGCCAAGGCCTGCTTCTCGCGCGCGGCACGCTTCTCGGGAGTATTCTCCTCCTCGAATTTCTTTTTGGCGACAGCGATTCGGGCGAGCACACGCTCGGTTTCGTCGGCGATGGCCGCGATCTGGTTTTCCTCCGCCTCGGAAATACCGCGGACACGGTTGATGGCGGAGCCGATGACATCACCGAGCTGGGTAAAGCCACCGATCAGGAACCCCACGGCATCGATGCCGAATTGCTTGATGCCCTTGAGGCCATCGCCAAAGGCCGCCATGGAACGGGTGGCGGAATCGATGGGCTGGCCGGTCTCGCGCAACTTGTCGCGCAGGGCCGTAGCGTTGGCGATGGCTTCCTTGGCGCCGGAAATCAGCAAGGCAAAGGCCGCGCCGATGCCGGCGCCCTTGATGGTGACGCCCATGGACTTGAGGGCATCTTTAAGCGTGACGGCCTTGGTCGTGGCCTCCTCAAGGCCCGCAGACTGAGCGCGAGTGGCAGTGGCGTTCTCCACCTTTTGCGAGGCGATGATCTGCTCGAGCTGGAGGACCTTGCCCTCGAGGATGATCTTCTTCTCGGTCTGGGCGAGCGAGCCGGCCTCCATGGTGGCGATCTCGGCCTTGAGCGCCAGAATCTCGCGCTGTAGGAAAATGTCCTGGTTAAAGCCAGCCGCGCGGAGGGTGTCGTTGCGGCCGCGGATCTCCGCCAGGCGGGACTCGGCGCCTACCACGGCGGCGGTCTGGGCGGCCACGCGCTTGTTGAACTCAGCCGAGGACACCTCGGACTGGTTGAGCACGCGGAGATAATCGCTGTTATCGCCGCCGATGCGGACATTGATGTCGCTCATACCGGGGCCTCCTGAATAGCTGGCTTCCCCGTTCCGGCCTGCTGGCCGGCCGGGGTCTGCCCCGAGTTCTCGCCTCCCTGCTGCGCTCCGCCAGCAGACGGAGTCGGCGAAACACGGGCAGATGCCAGCTCGGCATTGCGGCGGGCGTAGTGCGCGGCCTTGATCCGCTCCTCATCCTCATCCTCGATGTCCTCGCCACGCTCGGCGCGGATGCAGCGGTGGAGCTGGAAGAGCTGGCGCAGGGGCGTGTGCCGGGTGCGCTCGGGCTCCCACCGGTAGGCGCGGGCAAACTCGTGAATCAGCTGGGCCTCAAGGGCTGCGAGCGGCTGGCCGGGCCGGCCGGAGCCGGCCGGAGCATCAGCAAACGCATCGGCCACATGGGAGAAAATATCGTTGGCCGCCAGCGCGAGCACGCCGGCGCACTCATCGACACACGGACGGCGGAGGCGCCAGCCACGGCGGCCGATGAGGAGGCGGTTGAAGGAGCGGAGCGCGCGGTGATAGCGGGCGCGCATCCCGGGGTGGGAATCATCGCACCAGAGCGGGGAGTGGAACCAGAGATACTGCTTGATCTCGCGCTCGCCGGCCGTGCCGCCGAAGAGAAACGGCGAGCCGACGGCGTGGAGCAGGGAGTAGCTGGCCGGCGATAGCGGCTGGCAATCGATACAGAGCACGCGATCCGGCAGGGCGAGGAAGGCCGTGGCGCGGCGGCGCGCGACCGCGGTGCGGTGCTCGGCGATGGCCGGCAGATGCAACGGGCGAACGTCGAGGGTCACACCGTTGCCGGGTGCTCCCGGCCCGGTGTTCGTCCCGTGATCTTCACCAGCCGCTTGCCTCGTTGCACTCGTCGCGGCTTTGGGAGGTGAAATCATGGGCGAAAAAAGCCCACCTCCGGCCGGCTTGTCGGGGACTCCCGTGGGGCCGGTGGGGTGGGCGGATGGTCGTGGACCGTGGAGGTGCTTAGACGGCCAGGCGGTGGATCTCGCAGTCGTATTTGCGGGCGAGGCGGGAGGCCGACTTCACGTTGCGGGTGACGACGCTCCAATACTGGGAGCCGTTGCCGAGGTCGGCGGTGAAGCGGACATTCTTGGCCGGGGCCGGGATGCCGGAGTAGGCCGTGATCGTGACCTTCATGGTCTCGGGCGTGGAGAACTGGGAGGAGGCCTGGTAGACGCCATCCTTGTCGAAAAACTTCTCGATCTCGCCCGGCTCGGAGAGGTCGGCGGTCTCGAAGTCGTAGGCGTAACCGTTTATGGTGGCCTCGTAAGAGCCGGTCGTCGGGGCCGGGGAACCGTTGGTCAAGTAGTCAGGCATGGGGGGAAGGAGGTTGAGAGCAGGAGGCCGAGAGCGAAGAAACCCGGGGGTGGGATTAGATTACGACGCCCGAGGCAACGCGGCGGAGCACCATCTTGGAGGTGGATTTGGCCACACCGAGGACGACCGGATAGGCCGCCGTGGTAGGGACATCGTGCGCGATGGCACCGGCCGTGGTGAAGAGGTAGACGGCCGAGCCGTTCGTCAGCGTGCCGCCCGGCGTGAAATCGGAATCCTCGAGCACGACGGCGGCGGGCTGGCCCGAGGCGCCACCATTCAGGGCGATGCCCTGCTTGTCGGTGATGCCGTTGCCCGTGGCGGCGGCGTCGGAATCGGCCAGCACCCACTGGCTCGAGGTGTTGAGGTAGACGACCTGGCCGGCCGTGACGGTGGCACCGAAGGTGTATTCCTTCGAGATGACGGCGGAAGAGGATGCGACGACGGAAGCGGCGGTGATGGAGATGGCGGCCATGTTTGGGCGGAGAGGTAAGGGCTAAGGGCGAAGCGGCCAGAGGATGGCCGGGCGGATACAGGAAGCGGGGGTGTCAATCCCACCGCCGGGGCGGGTATAACCGGGCCGTGGCCTTGTAATGGCAGGGGCCGGGCGGATCGGGCATACTGCTGGCATGATGCTGGCGCAGAGATACCGGGAGCAGGACCCCACGGGCTGGTGGGTGAGCGAGAAGCTGGACGGCTGCCGCGCCTTCTGGGACGGGCAGGTGCTGCGCACGAAGGACTCCTGGCTGCCGATTGATGCGCCGGCCTACGTGACCGCCGGGCTACCCCGGGGAAGGGCGCTGGATGGCGAGCTGTGGGCCGGGCGTGGCACCTTTGAAATGGTGCGGGTGCTGGTGCAATACCGGCACGCCAGCGACCCGGCGTGGCGGCGGGTGCGCTACATGGTCTTTGACGCGCCGACCACTGAGGCGGTGCCGGTGGAGGCGCGGTGGAAAGAAGCGAAGCGGCTGGCCGGCAGGTGCGCCGCGGCTCGGATGGTCGAGCAGTGGCAGTGCCGGGACGCCGCGGAACTGCACCGCGAATTTGCCCGCGTGGTGCGCGGCGGGGGCGAGGGGCTGATACTCCGCGAGCCGGGACACTGCTACGACTTCGGGCGCTCGCGGAGCTGGCTGAAGATGAAGCCGGCGGGGCGTGACTGAGCGGGTTGATTAATCAACCTGATTTTTACGGATCAGGCGGCCGGGACCGGATGAAGGCGGCTGGCGACCTCAGCTTCCCACTGCTCGAGGGCGTGTTCGAGCGCGGCTGCACTCCTCACCCCGCGGAGGCGCGGGATGAAGGCTGGGTCGTGAATGGCTCCGCATTGCCGCACACGATCAGCCAGAGCGATGTGGCGCCGCAGGGCCCGTTGAGACATGCCAGACAAGGCCAGCAGGTAAACCTGATGGTGCTCGATAAGATTGGCCTCGGTGGAGGGCGCACTCATGCCACACCCCCGTGGTGCAAGGGGCGCGGTGGTATCTCTTGCAAGTAGCGTCGCGGCCAGGGCGGATAGCTCAGGGCCGCGAAGATCCGCGCGGCTTCCCTGGGGCTGAGAGCAGGGGCAGGAGCCGGAGCAGGGTGGCGCCCATGGGCAAGACCAAACCCTGCTCCCAGTTTTGAAGCGACTTTAGTGGCACGCTCCACTGCGCAGCCGCCTGCGATTGAGACAGCCCGAGACGAGCCCGGGCGGCTTTTACTTGCTTGGCGAAGTGCTGATTTTCGTGCATGTGACATGGGACGATGAATCCTTGGTTTAAGAGCCTGATTTGTCGTTACGCCCCGGGGGTGCTAGAACACTCCCGGGGCACTGTTTGAATCTATCCCCAACCATTAAGGATAAGTCAACATGAAATTATTCGCTATAGTCTTTGCGGCGGTGCTATTGGCTGGTGGCATAATCTATGGGATTCACTCTTGGCGGGTGGAAAAACAGAAAGCCGAGATCGCAGACGCCATGGTCAATGCCCAGATAAAAGGGCAAATAGTTAAGATAGAGACCGCCCTGGCTGAGTGGAAAGATTACCCGCTCGCGCTACGAAATGAGACCCGGGGCGATATCCGAACGCTCTCAGGCATCATCAAACAATCACTCTCTGACCCCCGACTTTCTAAAACCCTCCGAAATCGAGTTGAGAAGCTCGTTAAAGAGATCGAGGAAGAAACCCGTTAAGCGCTAGGCACGGGCACATCGTAGCGGCCTGGCGCGCCTTCGGCGGGGCCGATCTCGGCGATGATGTCGATGACGGTGCCGACCTCTGGGCGGGTCTCGTCATCACCCGGGATGAAGGTGGTGGGGAGCTGCAGGTAGGTGAAGAGGTCGAGCAGGGCCTTCTCGAGGTGGCGCTCGTGCGCGGAGGCCACGCGCTCATCGGCGGCGAACCACGCGGGCAGGAGCACGAGCAGGCCGGAGTAGCGGATGCGCATGACATCCTGCCAGGTCTCGACGTCGACCTCGCGGATGGACCCGGCGGGGGCGAGGGTGCGCAGGGCGTAGAGGGGCTCGGTGCGGCCGTTGGCCGTGGCCGTGGGAAAGTATGTCTCCAGCCGCAGGGCGGCCGGGATCTGCTTGGTCGTGGGGTCGATGTGCTTGAACTCGCGCAGGGCGGCCCGCACCTGGGAGACATACTGCTCCTGAATCGGCGCGGCGGTGATGACCGTGGAAAATGCCTGCTCAGGCTTCGGCGTGGCGAGCGTGAAGGTGAAAGTGAAGGGGAAGAGATTGTATTCCTGGATTCTCATGAGTTGAAGGCCGCGCGAACGGCGAGCAGATTAGGGAAAGCCCGGGCCACGCCGGCGGCGGACTCGAAGACGCCGAGGCGGTGGGCACGGACGATGTAGGACGCCCGTCGCTGGAGGATGTTGGCGGCGGTGCGATCCATGCCGATTTTGGTGTTGTAGGGCAGGGTGTTGACGAGCTGGGCGTAAGCGCGCACCTGGTCGCCGGTGAGTGTGCCGATGCCGTTGCGATACGCCCGGCCGTTGGAGGCAAGAGCGGCGCGGGCCTTGGCGAGACCCTGGCCGGACAGCCGGCCGCCAGCGACAGAACCAAGATCGATGTGGAGCGAATCAGCGATCTGCACGACGGACTGTCGGTTTAATCCGACAGCGCCGCGACCAGCCTGCAATGCGGCCGGAAGACCGGTTTTAACTTGGGCAATAGCATCACGGAGGAGCCACCAGTCGTGATCCCAATAGTGGTCTTTCTTGCCAGTCATGCCAGCGACAGGGCGGAATACCGGGTCGTGGGTGCGGCGCCATTTGCCAGTGCTGGTGCGCAGATGGACGGCCCCGAACGCACCTTTGACGCCAGCATTGACGGTGACGCCGTGGCCGCCGGTCAACTCGAGGCGCCTGAGCAGCGCCAAGCGCGAGCGGGTGTCGGTCTTGGCTTGGGTGGCCACCTTAGTCTCGCCGGCCCAAGTCTTCAGGAAGATGCCCACCTCCGAACGAAGGATGGTGCGCTCATCGAAACCCGGCAGCTGGGCCAGATGCCGAAAGGCGCGGGCGTAGGCCTGCGAGGCAGCGGTGGCGTCGATGACGGGGCGGGCCATGGCTACTCGCCCGCCTTGAAGAGCATGACGTGGAAGAGCACGGAGTCGTGCGTGCCGATGGCGTGGGTGGTGTAGGTGACGTGCGGGGTGAGATCGGTGCGCGTCCACTGTTTGCCTGAGACGGGCGGGGCGCCGAACTGGGCGCGGGTGACGGTGAGCGGCAGGAAGACGCGCTGCTTGTAGCCGCCGGTGGGGAGCGGCACCTTCTCCACCTGCGGTTGACCGTAGACGGCGAGGAGGGGCGTGCCATTGTAGAGGGAATTCTTCTTCCCCGGCCGGGCGCCGCCGAGCTCGGCGAGGACGGACTGCGCCTCGGCGGCGGCGGAGGAGATTTCGGTGGAGAGGGACATGAAGAGAAAGCTGAAACTTGAAAGCTGAAAGCTGAGGGTAAAAATAGGACAGCCCCGGCGGCTTGCGCCGGCCGGGGCTGCGTGAGCAACTGACGCGAACCTACGCATGAGGCGGGGGTGTCAAAGCGCCCGGCACTTGCGGTTTGCCAGCGGGCGGGCGCCCGGCCAAGGTGCAGCTATGTGGGATAAATTGCGGCAGACCCTAGAAGAGCACCTAGCGTTAGCAGCCATAGCAGCCGTCTCTGCCATCGTGACAGTGCTCGCGAGCGAGCTCTTCGCCTTATTCCCTCCGGGGTATCTCGCAAGTATTCCGCCACGCATACTGTGGCCAGCACTGGCACTGTCGCTAATAGTAAATGGAGCAGGTATTGCAGCATATGTTCGGCTGAAAAGGCAGCGGACGATGCGGGTAAAATTCGGGATCTACTGGGACGCGGATCTTGTGCCACACTGCCCGGCCTGCGCCGCGCCACTTACGGCGCTCGGCACGTATGGAGTGCAGGGCTGGGGCATGAGATGCATCAAGTGCGACAAGGTGGTGCACCTCAGGACAGATGAGGGCGCGAGCATTAGCCTGGATGAGATGCGGACGGCGATGATGGTGGGAGCCAAGCGCTGAGGGCTTGCTCGGTGAGCTCGCGGTAGAGGAGGCCGACGTCGCGGCCTTTCATGCGCTCGGCGGCGTGCAGGGCGGTATTCAAGCACCAGATTTTCCACGCGATCTGCTGGCAGAGAAGATCGGGGTTCTGGTTGAAGGCGTGGTCGTGGGCGTTGCTCTGGTGGATGGCCTGCGCAAAGACTTGCTCGGGGGCGGCGCGCCGCGCCTCGTTGATGGCGTAGTCGGCGTGGCTGCGGATGAAGGACTCGGCGGTGGCGTGCGTGGGGTGATAGACAAAACAATCGTGCCCGGCCGGGACTTGGGCGATGCGGTTGGGTGAGGCTTCGATGGGGGCGTGGCAGACGCCGGTAAAGCGAACGCGGCCCTTGTGATAGAGGCGGGGCTGGTAGCCGAGGCCCCAGGGGGAGCGGGGGTCATGCACGCCGAAGGACCAGAGCTTGGTGGGGATGCGGATGAGGGAGAGGCGTGCACCGTTGCCCGCTGCTGCGGGCCCGGTGTTCGTCCTGATTTCTCCGGCAGCCGCTTCCCTCGCTCCGCTCGTCGCAGCTTTGGGAGCCGGAAAATCAGGCGAAGGCGACTCGGAAAGATTAACGAGTCGGCGGGCCTCCTCGATAACTTTCCGAGTCGGCACCTCGCCGGGGGTGAAGTGCCAGACCCAGTCGTGCGTGGCGGGGGCGACCATGTCCTCGTAGCGTTCGTGGCCTTGGCTGGAGAAGGGGATGCCGTGGCATTGCGCGCCCATCTCAATGGCAATATCCAGGGTGCGATCCGTGGAGCCCTTGTCGACGACGATGACCTCGTCGGCCCAGCGGAGGGCATGGGTGAGCGCCGTGCGGATCCGCGACTCCTCGTTGTAGGCGAGGATGAGGCAGGTGATCTTTGGGGAAATCGCGGAAGCGCGGAGGGGCGGAAGCGCGGAATCGGAGGTGTCCATGGTCTTTCCGTAGTTCAGCTCTTCCGCGTTTCCGTGATTGCTTGGGGATTACGCCGGGCGAAGATTTCGGAGCCGATGCGCCAGGCTTCCTGGCTGTTGCGATCTTCGTGGAGCTGGTCGGGCTTCATGCCGGTGAACATGGGGTGCTGGTGCTTGAGCACGATGTGCCGGCCGTCGATCACCTGACCGGCGGCCATGGCGCGGTGACTGAGCTCGGTGTCGCAGAAGAGGTGCGGATACTCGGGGCAGAAGAAGTAGGGGCCGGACGGCCCCGAGGGGTGAGGCGTGAGGTGTGAGGCTTGAGGGACAGAGCCGGGCGGATTCTCATACATGGCACGCGTCATGATGGGGTGCGTGCAGACGGGCTGCTGGGTGTAGCCGTCGGACGTCCAAAGGAGGCGGGGGAGATGGAGCTGGCCGGCCAGGGCTTCGCGGATCTGCACATCCCAATCCTGCGGGGGCTCGCAGTCGTCGGCGGCCATGATCAGGATGCGGCCGAGGGCGTATTTCGCGGCCTCGTTGATCGGTTTGACCACGCCGCCGGGATTGCCGACGACCGCCACGGCGGGCTCCATCTTGAACGCTTCGCGGGTGGCCTCATCTTCGGCATCGTAGGCGAAAAGGTAATCGATCCTTCCTTTAGCTCCGGCACTGACTCGGGAGAGCCAGAGGTCGCGGATGCGGAGGGCTTGCTCGGGGCGGCGGGTGGGGTGGAGGATGGAGATGGAGTCGTCGGAGATGGAGTGGTGCAGGGCCTTCAGGGCATCGCGGGCGGCGTGGGCGAGGCGCTTGTCGAAGGGCGGCTCCTGGCCGGAGGTGACGGCAAGGGCGGCCTCGACGATCTGCTCGGGCGGGGGCGGGAAGAGGATTTTCCCGAGGTGGCGGATCTTGATGTTGACGTCGGCATAGACCGGAATGCCGAGCTGCCAGCAGCGGTGGCAGAGCATCCAGTCCTCGGAGAGCCAGTCGGGGGCGCCATCGCGGTGCGTGATGCCGGAGGCGAAGTAGGCGTGCACCGTGCGCCCGGCGGCCGTGGTGTTGGCGTTGGACTTGAAGGCGAGATCGGCGGTGTAGCCGAGCTTGGAGAGTGCAGCGAGGGCGCGGTCCACGTGGGCATCATCCGGCCGGAAGTTGATGGCTTCCGCGAGCTTCGCCCGCACGAGCTTGGGCCACTCGGTGCGGAGGCGGTCGAGGAGATCGCGGCGGAAGGCCATGGCGCCGGTGCCGCCATCCTTGATGCGGAAGAGGCCGGTGTGCGGATCGGGGTGCTCGCCCTTGAGGGTGTTGCAGACGAAGGTGGGGACGATATCCTTGAGGGCGACCAGACCGGTGACGATCTGCACGCCGTGCATGAGGTGCTTCCAGAAGCGGGCGATGTGCTCGGGCTCAGGGGGCTCGTCGGCATCCATCCAGAGGCCCATGGTGTAGTGCGTCTGCTCGAAGGACCAGAGGATGGAGTTGCGGGCGCGGTCGATGTGGGAATCGTTGGGCAGCTTGATGACCGAGGCGACGACCGGCAGGAGTTGCACGCTGCCGTCGGCCAGGCGAAAGCGGGCCTGCGGGTATTGCTGGCAGAGGGTGATGGCGTCGGCGTAGATCGTCGTCATCTGCCAGTCGTAGCAGGGGGTGAGGATGACGATGCGGTCTTTCTCGTCGAAGACCGACGGCTCGCTGCGAGCCGGGGTGGCGTGAGACCTAAAACCTGAAACCTGAAGGTCAGGCGAAGAAGACGCGCCAGGCGCGCCCGCGGGAGGCTGCTCGGAATTGCTCATGCCTAGAGGCGGCGTGTCAAACGCGCACACCGTTGCCGGCTGCTGCCGGCCCGGTGCATGTCCCGAGTTCTCGTGGCCCGCGTGTCCTCCGGCACGCGCCAAAGCGGCCCCGAAACACGGGCATGAAAAAAGGGGCCCCGAGTGGGGCCCCTTGAATACACACACACGAAACTTAGGCGGTGCCGCCGGACTTGATGACGCGGCAGCCGGTGTTGTCCAGCTTCGCGGCGCCGAACATGACATCCAGCGAGGCCCAGCGGAGGCGCGTGGCGCGGGAGAGCCAGGTGGAGGCGATGACCGTCATGGAGACGGAGTCGCTGATCTTCACCGAGAGCGGCGTGGCGTTGATGTCGGTGCGGGTCTCGTCGTCCATGACCGGGACGCCGGCCACGTAGGCGATCGACTGCGGGCCGCCGACGAAGCCGAGCACGTTGGTGCCGGCGCCATCCCAGCGCGTATTCAGGAAGAAGTTGTCGAAGCCGGCGAGGCCCTTGTTGGGCCCGATCTCGGTGGAGAGCGAGGCCGGCAGGAACTGGGCGTAGTAGCTGCCGTCGAGGATGATGTTCTTGATCGGGAGCTTGGCGCCCGCGGCGTAGAGGCTCTTGAGGTTCGTCGCCGAGAAGGTGGCGGCGGCCTCGATGAAGTTGGTGAAGTTCACGCCGGCCATGGGCGCGAAGGCGACGTCCATGATCTTGTTGGCGAAGTTCTGGAGGTTGATGTCCACGAGCTGCGCCATGCGGAAGCGGTTGTTGAGCTGCAGCGGCGTGATGTGCCAGGACTGCGAATACTGCGCGACGGTGACGCCGATGTTGCCGATGGTGGAATCACCGGACTCCCAATTGGTGGGATTGGTCTGCGTGGTGCCGCCGGCGGTGGCCTGCGGGATCTGGACGCGCTGGCCCTGGACGAGCGGGTCTTCGGTGAAGTCGGAAGAGAACGCGCCAAGGGGCGCGAAGCGGTTGCCGAGAACGGTGTTGGTGCGGGAGCCGAGCGTGTCGAGGATCAGGCCGGCGGCGACGGAGTTAGCCATGAGAGGAGGGGGGTTGAGGTGGTGTAGGTCGCCTCGGTGCTCCTCCGGTGAAAGGTCACGCCGCCCTCGGAGAGGGGCGGCGCGTAAAGGGTGCTACTTCTGCCAGGCGCGCCAGATGGCGGCCTCGTGCTTCTTGTAGAAATCGGCGCGCTCGGGGGCACCGAGCGGCATGGCCTCGTAGGCAGTCATGATCTCGGCATCGGTGGAGAGCTTGGCCTCGACCTCGACAGGCTGCTTGATGGCTTCGGGGAGGGGCTTCATGCCGCGGGCGGCGAGGAGCTCGTGGCCGAGGATCTCGGCGCGTGCGGCGGCGGCGGCCTTGATGGCCTCGGGGTCAAACTTCTCGACCGTGATGCCGGCCGAGGCGAGGGTGGCGAGGGCGCCGGTGTGCACCGCGGCGAGCTCGGAGGTAAGCTCGGTGACGCGGCCGGTGGCCGAGGCGAGGTCGACCTGCACGGTGGCGAGCGTGGCGCGGGCCTCGCTGAGGGCCTGCTGGTCGGCGGCGTGGGCCGCGACCTTGGCATCGAAGTCGGCGAGGAGCGTGGTGAAGTGGGAGGCGGCCTGGCCGAGCAGGAGCTTGGCCTCGGAGAGGCTCTTCGGGGCGGCAGCGGACAGGGTGGCGAGGAATTCCTTAAAATTCATGGGAGCGGTTATGGTTTGGGGTGGATGTCAAGAGGTGGGGGCAGGCTCCGGCGAGGCGATGGGGCCGCCGGCGCGGTGAAGGAGGTCGGCGTAGGCGACGGAGAAATCTCCGAGTTCATCGACGAGGCCGGCCTCGAGGGCGGCCTCGCCACTCAGGACCTGGCCGCGCATGGCGGACTCAGGCACGCCGCGGAACTGGAGCACGTGGGCGCGGAAGAGGCCGAAGTCGCGGTCGACCTCGTCCTGCAGGTAGTCGCGCTCGGTGCGGGAGAGCGTGCCGGAGAAGCCGAGGGCCTTGAGGTCGCCGCCGGTGTTGATGATGGGGTCGGGCTTGAGGCCCATGGCCTTGAGCTGGTCGGCGTAGTCCATCCACGGGATGTAAACGCCGATGGAGCCGACCATGGAGGAGGGCGAGGCGATGATGCGGGAGGCGCCGGCCGAGATGTAATAGGCGGCCGAGGCCATGATATCCTCGGTGTAGACGACGACCGGCACAGGGCTGGCGGCGATCTGCGCGGCGACCTCGCGGGTGCCAAGGACGGTGCCGCCAGGGGAATCGACCTGCAGAAGGATGCCGCGGGCGCCCTGCGCGATGGCGCCGGAGATCTCGGCGCGGAGATCGGCGTAGTCGGTGGCGCCGCAGGTTTTCTCCATCTTGGAGAGGCCCTTGCCGAGGGGGCCCTTGGCATGGATGATGGCGAGCTTCTGGTCGGTCATCATCGCGGCGGGGCGGGAGACGAAGAGATCGGAGATGCTCAGATCATCATTTTCGCCGGCCTTGCGGTCAAGGTGGGAGGAGAGGATGCGGTGGATGGCGAAGTGCGCGGCCGGGGTGATATACCACGGGCGAAAATAGACCTGTTCGATGATGCGCTGGAATCTCATGGGGAGGGGGGCTGAGCGGTAGCGGCAGGCTGCGCAGGGGCATCGCCGGGCACGGCGAGCGTGCCGAGTTGGGCGGTTTCCTCGGGGGTGAGGCCTTTATCCTGGGCGACCTGGCGGCGGAGGAGGAGGTAGTCGGCCTGCTCGTTGAGCACATCGGAGGGGCGCTGGCCCCAGCGGCGGTGCACGTGGGGCATGGACTGGGCACCGGCGCGGACGGCCTCGAGCTCGGAGGTGATGGCGCGGCCGGGATCGGGCGAGAACTCGGGGGGCGGGGTGGCGCCCCATTTCCACCACTCGTCATTCTTCGGCAGGTCGCCGCGGGCGATGAGCTTGGCGACCTGCCAGCGGCGGACGCGGAGGAGGGGGCGGGTGAGGAAGTCGAACTCCTCCATGATGACGGTGTTGATCTGGTCGGCGAAGGCGCGAGTGTTGGCGCCGGTGCCGGACTGCTTGGGATCCATCATCTCTACGCGCCAGCGCATGGCGTGGAGAGCGGAGGCGACGACCTTGTCGTCGAAGGCCATCCACTCGCCGCCGGGGGTCTTGGTGTCCCAGGGCGTGACCTTGTCGCCGCGCTTGATGAAGGTGAAATTCCCCTCCTCGACGAGCATGGAGCCGGTGCCGAGGGGGGTGCGGGTGGCGAGGGGATCGCCGAGGCGTTTCTGCGCGGGGGTGCCCGTCTCGTTCTCCTGGATGCCGATCTGGCGGGCGGAGTGGATGTGCTTGGTGAGCTGGGCCTGCCGGGCTTGGTGGATATCCTGCAGGGCGAGGGCGGAGTTGGCCACGCCGGGGAGCGGGCGACCCTCGGAATACCAGCCGGGACGGGCGATGTGGACCATGTCCTGCGCGGAGACATCGACATCGTCGGAGCCATCGTCGGCGGAGCCGAGCACGCGGTAGGCGACCTCGCGGCCGGCCTCGTCGTAGATGATGCCGGCCACGATGCGGAGGCCGGCGTAAGGGGTGTAGATGCGGGTGAGCTTGCCGGAATCGGCGCGCTGGTAGGCGCGGGCGGACTTGGGGGCGACGGTGGCCTCATCACCGCGGCAGCCGATGCGGGTGGCCTCGATGGGCTGCACGAGGGGCCAGGCGGTATCGGACTCGGTGAGGTTGAAAAAGAGGGCGCCGTCGGCGGCGCGGTGGGGCACGGTGAGGGACCAGAGGGTTTTCCAGTCGTAGCGGTCGCCGCGGGTGCAGCAGTAGGCATCGAGCTGCGCGCATTTCTCCTCGGCCTGCTCGCCCCAGGCGCGGTCGGCGCCGGTGAAGTGGGTGGCAAAATGGGAGGCGGAGAGGTAGTCGGTCTTTTGCTTGATGGCGCCGCCGACGATGTCGGAGGCGGTGATGAGCCAGCGGCAGTCGGAGACGGCCTTGCGGAAGTCGGCCTGCGGGAGGAGGTCGATGAAATCCTTGGCCATGTCGGGGTGCGCCGGGCGGGCGCGCTCCTGCTCGTAGGACACGGCGGGATACATGCTGCGGCCGGACCAGAGGCTGCCGAGGCCGGTGACTAAATTTCTGAAACCCGAAAGCATTGGAGAAGGCATGATCAGAAATTTAGATGCACCGTTGCCCGCTGCTGCGGGCCCGGTGTTTGTCCTGAAAACTCAGTGCGTTCGCCTGATTTTCAGGCAAAAGATTGCGAAAACCGCTGAGCATGGGGGAGGGCATCGGGAAAAAACTACCAGCCGCGAGGAGACGCGAAGCGGACGACGACGTTGGAGCCCGGCGGCTCATCGGCGGCGCCGAAGTAGGCGAGGGCGGCCTGCAGGTGCTCCTGCCAGTCGGCGAGGGACCAGTCGCCACGCGGGCCGAACTGGTAGGATTGGCCGGACTGGGAGGCTCCGGCGAGGCGCGAGCCGGACTGCTTGACCGCGGCCTTGTAGCGGACGAGCTCGGCATCGAGCTCGGGCGCGGTGAAGCCGAAGTAGGGGCCGGAGGGGATGGTCTGAGCCACGGGGAGAGTGAAGGTGAGGGTGAGGGTGGGAGACCGGGGAAATGGTTGCAGGGGCGGGACTCGAACCCACGACCTTCGCGGTATGAACGCGATGCGCTGCCAGGCTGCGCCACCCTACGCGAAAGAGCGGCGTGTCAATGGTCGGAGATAGTTGGGTTGATTAATCAACCCAAAGCCAAGGCCCCGCGGTGAGGCGGGGCCTTGCTGCCCGAGCAGAATGGTGCGGAGATGAGGAGTTGGCTGCCGAGGGCTATGACTGGGGGGCGGGTGTCACGTCCATCAATGCGAGGATCTCGGAGGCCTGGGCGGGGCGGCGGCGTAGCACGGTGGCGCGGCAGTCGGCGCCGCCGACGGGGAAGTTGCGGCAGTGCTCGGGGCGCATCGAGTGGATCGAGCAGGAGCCGCACTTGGCCAGGGCGTGGCACCGGACGGTCAGCTCGAGCCGGCCGTCGGCCAGGGTGTGGCCGTGCAGCGAAAGCCAGAAGCCGGTGTCGGTGGGCGGGGCGCTGGTGACGATAGACTCGCAGCAAGCGCCGCGGCAGAGCTGGCAGGGGGTCATGGGGAATTGCGGATTGCCGGATTGCGGAGGGCGGATTGGCAGAGATCGGCGGCGATCAACGCTTTGCCGGTTTTGATATCAGACTGGGTGTTTGATATTCAGTGTTCGGTGTCACTCTGCTAGGGCTGCGAGTTGGTCGCGGACTTCTTTCGAGTAGCGGGCGCAGTAAAGCACGTTGGCCAGGTGGCGAAGGTCGTTGCTCGGCGGCAGCCCGAGAGTTTCGGCGAGGTGCGAGCCACTGCCGGCACCCCTATCGTGCCAGAGCAGTATCGCCCGCACCGCCAGCTCGGCGAATTTCTGCACGTCACGGGCGGTTCCCGTGTAGTGCTGGGCGCGGCGAATGTGCAGCACCGGGATGTTGTCGCGGCCGGGAGGCACCGAACCAGCCGCCAGAGGGAACGCCCCTTGCTGGCCCTGTTGATCGGTCGTTGGGTTTACGCTCGTTGATTTCATAGTTGGGGAAGGGTTACGAGTTACGCCCGGCGGGGCGTTCCTCATCTGGTTTGTTATTTTTGCGTTTCATCAGTTGGAGGAAGTGTCTCGGCGCCGGTGAGGCCGGCCATGGTGGCGACGACGACGCCCATGGCCTCGAAATCCTCGGCGTGGTCGTTGCCGGCGGAATACCAGGTAGTCGTCAAACTGCCGTCGCGGTTGGTGGTGGTCTTGCGGTAGTGGCGGAAGGCTTGCTGCCAATACCAGTCGGGGGTGTCCTCGGGGCAGGCGTGCAGGGGCTCGAGGTGATCGGGCTGGGTGGGGTCGGGGGCGTATTGCTCGGTGCGGAGGAGGTGGAGGCGATCGAGGGCGGACTGCTTGGAGAAGAGCCACTCGACGGCGGAGGTGCCCTGGCCTTCGTGGATCGTGCCGATGTGGGCGTCGAGGAGCTTGGGCTCCTCGTCGTAGATGCGGCGGATGCCGTCCTCGTGGAGATAGGTTTTCGGGGCGGTGCCGTCGGTGCGGCCGTCGCCCTGCATGGTGTTCCACCCCATCATCGCGGCGAGGCGGCGGGCCCGGGCGGTGTCGTGGCGTGAGTCGAGAAACACGTGGCGTTTCTCGACGCCGTGGGCGGCGAGGATCTCGTTGATCTCGGTGACGGACTTCGGCATGGCGCACCAGCGGAGGCGGGAGGCGGAGCGGCGGCCCCACATGCGGATGCCGAGGACGTAGTAATCCTGCTGGAGATCGATGGTGGCGAAGCGGGAGCCGAGGGGGTTGGCGCGGTCCTCGTGGGCCCAGTCCTCGCCCAGCTTGTAGGGGGCGGTGGGGCGGGCGGCCTTGCGGCGGAGGTAGAACTCGGGATCCCAGATGCCGGCCAGCTCCTCGCGGATGAACTTGGCGAGGGGATCGAGCTCGCCGCGGCGCCGGGCGAGGTGGGCCTGCTCGAAGCGGATGACAAGCGGGAGCCAGGCGCGGATGGAGAGGGCGCCGAAGGTGTGGCCGTAGGAGGCGGCGTAGGCGGATAGGTTGGTGATGACGTAGAGGCCGCGGGGCGCGGTGGCGGTGCCGGACCAGGCGAGGCGGGTGGCCTCGGTGTCGGGGAGCTTGGCGTGGCAGCGGGGGCACTCGTAGTGCAGCGAGGCGCGGATGGCGGCCTCGTCGGGCTGGCCGTCGTCGAGGTAGGCGCGGGTGTAGCGCAGGCCGGCGGTGATGGTCTCACCGTCCTCGCCGTAGTGGGCGAAGCGGGGCTCGTGGAGCTGGTGGCAGGCCGGGCAGCGGACATGCCAGACGCGCTGGTCGGTGGTGGCCCACTCGTTGGCGGCGTCGGTGTTGGCCGTGAGGCCGGTGCTCATCATCAGCTCAAGGAAGTCGGCGGAGAAGTCGCCGTGGCGCGCACGGATCTGGTTGATGACGCCGGGCTCCTCGATCTGGTGGACCTCGTCGATGTAGATGTCGCGGGCGGAGCGGGAGTGGCGGTCTCGCTCGGTGGAGAAGGAAAGGAGCTGGAGCGTGAATCCGCCGGCGAGCGTGCGGCGGAGCTTCGTCGAGGATGAGCGGGAATCGAACTCGAGGGCGCGGATGAGTGGGTGGGAATCGAGGAGAGGGTTGAGCTTGTCGTCGGCGAAGGTTTTGACGTCGGGCCCGGTGGGGTGATACCAGAGCGTCTTGCCGGGGTGGACGATGATGTTGCGCGCGAGGTGGAGCTGGCCGAGGAGGGACTTGAAGACCTGGTAGCAGGCGATCACCATGCAGCGCCGCGGGCGCGGGCCGTCGAGGTTGGCGAGGATGTCGACGATCTGCGGGCGGGCGAGGGCCTCGCGGACCTTCGCGGCCGAGCCTTCGTCGAGGTGGGCCGCGGCGCGGTGGGCAAAGGCGAGCGTGCTGATGCGGCGGGTCATGGTCAGGCGCCCGGCACGGCCGGGGTGGGCGCGCGGTCGAGCGTGATGTTTTCCAAGACCTCGGAGAGGCCGGCCTCGAGGCAGGCGACGAGCCAGGGCGGCGGCGCGGCCTGGTTGTCGCCGGTGGAGGCGCGGCGGATGGGCTGGAGGACGTAGGCGTTGAGCAGGATGGGGTCGATGCGGCGACGAATCTCCTCGGGGAGCAGCGGGGCGGAGGTTGGATCGGTGACCTTGAGCGCCTGGGCGATCTCCTCGCGGGCCGCGTCGGCGCAGCGCATGAGGTGATAGCCAATGAAGCGGGCCGGATCCTCGAGGGTCTGGCGGGGCACGAGGTCGCCGAGGTCGCGCCCGAGCTTCTGGGCGCGCAGCTCCATGTCGTGGATGATGCCCGAGAGGCCGGTGAGCTGGCGCAACGCATCGGAGGCGCCGGCCGCGTCGTTGCGCGAGGAGCACTGCCGCTGCTTGAACTGGTAGAAAGCGGCCTGCTCTTTTAGATCGGCGAGCAGGGTCTTGTCGGTGAGCTTTCCCTCACGATAGGCGACCTGAAACTCGGCGAACTCGGGGTCGTTGCCAGGCGTGCCGATCTGCGAGGATCCGCCGCCGGTGCGCAGCTCGGTTACGCGGCGCTGAAAAGCTGGAGAAAGGCGCTTTTGCGCGGCGGCCGGCTGCCGCGAATACCACTCGATCATCTTCTCCACCGACTCGACCGGCACAGACTTGCGCAGCCAGAGCTGCATCACGCGCACAGACACGCACCAGAACTTGGCGCGCTCTGCCGTGAAGCCTGCCGGGCGGGTGTGCTTTGACCTCTTTGCCATGAGTAGAAACGAAACGAAGCGTGGATTTTCCGTAAGCCTTGAGGAAAAACGACGCGACTCGCATTACC
>Ga0172380_10002438_pt1 | contig 28528 bp, 32 predicted proteins | sample Leawe162metaG_FD_119747 | JGI IMG/M metagenome (GOLD analysis project Ga0172380, IMG submission 119747) | Leachate microbial communities from a municipal landfill in Southern Ontario, Canada - Leachate well 162 metaG | ecosystem: Engineered > Solid waste > Landfill > Unclassified | place... | reverse complement strand
GTTCATTACCCTGGCCATCATGGCAGTCGGCCTGACCACCATCTACTCGGCCACCTACGATAGTCAAAACCGTCTGGTGAGCCAGCTCCTCAACATGGGCGTAGCTTTCACTATGATGTGGGGTATCGCGCAGGTGCCGCCACAGAAGCTGATGCGCTTTGCGGTACCGCTGTACGTTGCCGGGCTAGTGCTCCTTGTGCTGGTTCTGCTTTTCGGGATCAAGGTCAATGGTGCGCGCCGCTGGCTCAATATCGGCATTACGCGCATCCAGCCCTCCGAGATCATGAAGCTGGCTGTGCCACTGATGCTGGCCTGGTACTTCCATAACCATGAAACAGCGTTGAAACTGCGCCACTATGCCGTTGCCGCCCTGCTGCTGCTCGTACCTTTCGGGCTTGTTGCCAAACAGCCTGACCTGGGCACAGCCATCCTGATCGGCTCGGCCGGTTTCTTCATCCTTTTCTTCGCCGGCCTGCAGTGGAAATTCATCATCGGCCTGGGTGCAGCCGCTATGGGAGCGGCCCCGTTTCTGTGGAACGCCCTTCACGACTACCAGCGACGACGGATCATGACGCTGGTTGATCCCACCTCCGACCCGCTTGGATCCGGCTATCACATCATCCAGTCGATGATTGCCATCGGCTCCGGGGGCGCGGCCGGCAAGGGCTGGTTGCAGGGGACGCAGACCCACCTTGAATTCATTCCGGAAAAACACACCGATTTCATTTTTGCCGTCTATTCGGAGGAATGGGGCCTGGTCGGGAACGCTGTTTTGCTGATCCTCTATCTCCTGCTCATCGGGCGCGCCATGATGATTGCGGCAAATGCCTCGACCTTGTTCTCGCGTCTTCTCGCCGGCTCCATCACCTTGAGCCTGTTCACCTACGCCTTCGTCAATATGGGCATGGTCTCAGGAATCATGCCGGTTGTCGGTGTTCCCTTGCCATTCATGAGTTTCGGCGGCACGGCGCTGGTGACGCTCTGTCTCGGGCTGGGTATCCTGATGAGCATCCAGACCCACCGCATGCTGGTGAAAAAATGATCGACCCTGTTCTGTCTTTCCGAAGCGTTGCCATGAAGGCTGGCGCTGCCCTGCTTGTGCTCCTGCTCGCAGCCTGTGGCAGCGCACCGAAGCCGGCGGTGGAGAGTCCCGATGGCCGCCAGGCGTCAAAGTCGCCAACCAAAAAGCCGTCAGTGGTACAGAAGCGAGGCGGCGGCTACTACAAGGACGACGGGCCAGCCGAGGAACTCCCGGACGGGCTCGACGAGCTGCCGGATGCTGAGCCGAAACTTGAGCCGTTGCATCGTTTTGCCAACCGACCCTATGTTGTCTTCGGCAAGGAGTACGTCCCGAATACCAGCATCAAGCCCTACAAGGCACGGGGTATCGGCAGTTGGTATGGCAAGAAGTTTCATGGCCAGAAGACATCGATCGGCGAGCCTTACGACATGTTCGCCATGACCGCCGCGCACCCGACACTGGCGATTCCGTCCTACGTCCGCGTTACCAGCGTCGCCAACGGTCGTTCGGTCATCGTGCGGGTCATCGACCGTGGGCCGTTCCACGCCGATCGTGTCATTGATCTTTCCTACGCTGCGGCGCACAAGCTCGACTACATCCGTAACGGTAGCAGCCTGGTCGAGGTCGAAGCCATCGTTCCGGATGCCACGGCGATGACCTATGCCCAGGTGACGCCGACAGAAAACCGGCCAGTGCCCGCGCGGGATGAGATTGCCAATGTTGCCAAAAAGCTAGCGGTGGAAGAGCGGCCGGTGCAGACCGCCGCCACTATTGGCTTGAATGGCGGCAGTAGCAGTGCGATCCCTGCGGGTGGCGTTCTCCTCCAGCTCGGCGCCTTCGCCAATGCCGACAACGCCGAAACCATGCGGCAGCGGTTGGTGCGTGAACTGGACTGGGCCGAAGGGGAGTTGCGCGTCAACGTCGGTGGCGGCATCCACCGCCTTCATCTCGGGCCGTATCCCAGCCGGGTGGATGCCGAGCGGGTAGCCGAGCGTATCCGCCAGGAACACGGCTTCAAGCCAACCTTCGTTACCCGATAAGCGGTGGCAGTGGGCGAAAAATCCCCTGAATGAGGCCTTCTCCCGTCCCCTGTTGAATCACCTGCACAGTGATTTCGACAGCGATATGACGGCCGCTGGCGTCAACCACGTCGCAGGGAAGTGGTGCCGAAAAATACCCGGCGACATGTTCGGCAAACAGGCGGCGGTAGTACTCCGGGTTTTCGGGCGGATGTAGCACGGTTTGCGGCTGTCCCAGCAGATCTGCGCGCCTGCGGCCAAACAAGCGTTCGGCCGCAGGATTGAGATCGACGATGCGCCCGTCATCAGTACGGGCGATGACAATTGCTTCGCGGGTAGCTTCAAACAGTGCGCGGAGACGCGCATTGGCCTCCCGCAACTCTTCGCGGGCCTCTGTCGATTCGTGCTGCACCAGTGCCAAAGCCACCAGATTGGCGGTCGCTGCAGAGAACATGCGCTGCACGGGCGTCCAGCTGGCATGAGCACCCACCTGCTCGATGCAAAGCACCCCCTGTAGTGCGTTGCGCACATGAATCGGGGTGTCGAGAATGGCGCTTATTCCATGCTGGGGCAGATAGTCGCGGGCGAATTCGTGCGTACAGGGATGTGTTGTCGCATCATCGGCGACGATCATCGCTTCCTGGCGCAGGCCTGCAAAATAATCCGGGTAGTTGGCCGCCGCGAGAACGGCCCCCGAAGAATGCCGATTTGGCGTCAGCTCGTAGAGATCCAGGCAGTGGATCGACGCGTGGTCGGCCGAGGTTGCCCACAAGCTTACCCGTTCGACGAGCAGCATCCGTGCCGTGGCCTCTGTCAATGCGCGCAGCGCCTCATCCAGTGGCCGGCCGTGCACTGCGTTGCGGGCGAGCAGGGTGAACGCCCCCTGCAGATCGATGCCGTGTGACAGTGTGGTCAAGCCCTGAAAATTCATAGCTGCGCTAGCGTTGCACTGGATGAAGCGAGCAATCTTAGCCAGCGGGCCGCAGACGGACGAGGAACTATGCCACATTGAGCCGGATTTTCACCGCTGCCGGCATGTCGTAACAAGTGCTGCTGGCGATGCCTGGATTGCTATAATTCACCCTCCCCCGCAGAAGCCCCCATAAGACCAATTTCCATGAAAATCATCGCTTTCCTGTTTGCATTCGTTGTTACCAGCCTTTCTGCTCCGGCCCTCGCCCAGCAGCTGCCGGTACCGCCCGCCCTGGCTGCAAAATCATGGCTGCTCATCGAGTCCGGGACCGGACAGGTGCTGGCCAGCCAGGCACCGGACGAGCGTCTTGAACCGGCCTCGCTGACCAAGCTGATGACCGCCTACCTGACCTTCGCCGCCTTGAAGCAGGGCACGCTCAAAATTGACCAGACTGTCCCCGTCTCGGAGAAGGCCTGGCGCACTGGTGGTTCCAAGATGTTCATCCGCGTCGGCCATCAGGTACCGGTCGAGGATCTGATCAAGGGCATGATCGTGCAGTCCGGCAACGACGCCTGTGTGGCGCTCGCCGAAGCGATCGCCGGCAGCGAGGAAAACTTTGCGCAGATGATGAACCGCGAAGCACAGCGACTGGGTATGAAATCCTCCAGCTTCCGCAATTCGACGGGCCTGCCTGATCCGCAGCTCTACACCACAGCGCGCGATTTGGCGACGCTGGCGGGAGCCTTGATCCGCGATTTCCCCGAGGACTATGCCAAGTACTACTCGATCAAGGAATTTCGTTACAACAACATTACCCAGCCGAATCGCAATCGCTTGTTGTGGACCGACCCGACGGTCGATGGTGTCAAGACTGGCTACACGGAAGCTGCCGGCTATTGCCTGATTTCCTCCGCCAAGCGCGGCCCGCGCCGTCTGCTCTCGGTGGTGCTTGGCACAGCCTCCGATAGCATGCGTGCACAGGAGTCGCTGAAGCTGCTCAACTACGGCTTCCAGTTCTACGATGCCGTTCAGCTCTATGCCAAGAACCAGCCGGCATCCAGTCTCAAGGTATGGAAAGGTTCTTCGGCAACGGTCAAAGCCGGCTTTACCAGTGATTTCATCCTGGCTGTACCGAAGGGCTTCGCGGCGAAGGTGCAGGCCGACCTCGTCTCGCAGCAGCCGCTGATTGCCCCGGTTGAAGCCGGACAAGTCGTCGGCACGATGAAGGTCAGTGTCGATGGCAAGCCCTATGGCGACTACCCGGTGGTCGCTCTGGAAACCGTTCCGCAGGCTGGCATCTTTGGCCGCGCCATCGACTCGGTGCGGCTGTGGTTCAACTGATGACTAACGACGGCCCACGCAGCACGCACGGCGATCACGGCGAATTGCGTATGCGCAAGGTTTTCACCGTGTCCACAATATGTGCCGTGGCTCAAGGGCTTTCCAATGGCTGATACGACCTGCTATCTCAATGGCGAGTACCTGCCGCTCAGCGCAGCGCGCATCTCGCCGCTCGACCGGGGATTTCTTTTCGGCGATGGCGCTTACGAAGTTATCCCGGTCTACTCCCGGCGCCCCTTCCGCATCGGCGAGCACCTGCATCGCCTGCAGCAGACGCTGGACGGCATTCGTCTGCCCAATCCGCATTCGATCACCGAATGGACCGAACGCGTCGAGCGCATCATTGCCGCCGGCCCGTTTGACGATCAGTCGGTCTATCTGCAAGTCACGCGCGGAGCCGATACGAAGCGCGACCACGCCTTCCCCAAGAATGTGCCACCTACCGTCTTTGTCTTCACGGCACCGCTGGTGACGACGCCGGACGATATTCGTGCCAAGGGGGTTGCTGCGGTTACCGCACTCGACAACCGCTGGTTGCGTTGCGACCTCAAGGTTACTGCCCTGCTCGCCAACGTCGTTGCCCGGCAGAGTGCAGTCGATCAGGGCTGCGCCGAAACCATCTTCCTGCGCGAAGGCTTCATGATCGAAGGTGCTGCTTCCAACATCTTCGTCGTCAAGGACGGCGTGCTGCTGGCGCCCCCCAAGGACCACCGCATGCTGCCCGGCGTGACCTACGACGTGGTCCTCGAACTTGCTGCCAAGCACGGCGTGCCGCATGAAGTGCGCGAGATCGACGAGGCCGAACTGCGGGCTGCCGAAGAAGTGTGGATGACCTCCTCGACCAAGGAGGTGCTGCCGATCACCACGCTCGACGGCAAGCCGGTTGGTTACGGCGCCAACGCCGGCCGGCCGGGCCCGCTGGCGCAACAGATGCACGGCTGGTATCAGCAGTTCAAGGACGAGGTAATGCGCCGTGGCTGACCTCAAGGCAAGCGCGGAAACGTTGCTCGAATTTCCCTGCGACTTCCCGATCAAGATCATGGGGTTGGCTAATGCCGCGCTGGCACAGGCGGTGCTCGAAGTCGTGCTGCGCCACGACCCGGGTTTCGACGGCGCAACGATGGAGATGCGTGCCAGCTCCGGCGGCAAGTACGTCAGCCTGACCTGCACTGTCCAAGCGACCTCCAAACCCCAGCTCGATGCGCTCTACACGGAACTGACCGCGCATCCGCTGGTCAAGGTAGTCCTGTAAGGCAATGGTCGTCCGCCAGCTCGGCCGTGCCGACTACGAACCGACGTGGCAGGCGATGATGGATTTCACCGCCACGCGCACAGCGGAAACGCCGGACGAACTGTGGGTGGTTGAACACCCACCGGTGTTCACGCTCGGCCAGGCCGGCAAACCGGAGCACCTGCTGTTTGATGCCGGCATCCCGCTGGTCAAAATCGACCGTGGCGGCCAGATCACCTACCACGGCCCCGGCCAGGTGGTGGTCTATCTGCTGATCGACCTGCCGCGCCGAAAACTCAAGGTGCGCGAGCTGGTGAACCGCATCGAGCAGGCCGTGATCGACTGTCTCGGTGAGCAGGGCGTGACGGCCGAGCGGCGCGATGGCGCACCGGGCGTGTACGTTGGAGCGAACGAAAACTCAGCGAAGGTTGCCGCGCTGGGATTAAGAGTCAGAAACGGCTGCTGCTACCATGGTGTCAGCCTGAACGTGGATATGGACCTGTCGCCGTTCTCGGCGATCAACCCCTGTGGCTATGCCGGCATGGCAGTCACACAAACGAAGGATCTCGGCATCGAGCTGACGCCGCCACAAGCGGCCGAGGCACTGACGAGGCATCTCATTGCACAACTGGAGCAAGCAGAATGAGCGAACGCGGCATAAAACAGAAGGGCGAACTGAAGACGGCCCGCATCCCGATCAAGATCGTGCCGCACGTGCCGCAGAAGAAGCCGGACTGGATTCGCGTCAAGGCCGGCAACAGCTCCGGCCGCTTCGGCGAGATCAAGTCCATGCTGCGCGAGCAGAAGCTGCACACCGTGTGCGAGGAAGCCGCCTGCCCGAATATCGGCGAATGCTTTGGCCGTGGCACCGCCACCTTCATGATCCTCGGCGACATCTGCACCCGCCGCTGCCCGTTCTGCGACGTCGGCCACGGCAAGCCGCTACCACCGGATCCCAATGAGCCGGCCAACCTGGCCGACAGCGTTGCCAACCTCAAGCTGAACTATGTGGTCATCACCAGCGTGGACCGCGATGACCTGCGCGACGGTGGTGCCCAGCACTTCGTTGACGTTATCGCCGCAGTGCGCGACAAGTCGCCCAAGACCACCATCGAAACACTGGTCCCCGATTTTCGCGGCCGTATGGAAGTGGCCATCGAGGTGCTCGGCCAGTCGCTGCCCGATGTGCTTAACCACAACATGGAAACCGTACCTCGCCTCTACAAGCAGGCCCGTCCCGGTGCCGATTACCAGCACTCGCTCGATTTCATGAAGGCCTTCAAGGCCAAGTATCCGAATGTGCCGACCAAGTCCGGCCTGATGGTCGGCCTCGGCGAAACCGACGAGGAAATCCTCGAAGTCCTGCGCGACCTGCGTGCGCACGGCGTTGAGATGCTGACCATCGGCCAGTACCTGGCGCCTTCTGGCCACCATCTGCCGGTATCACGCTACGTGCATCCGGATGTGTTCAAGATGTACGAGGCCGAAGCAAAAAAAATGGGGTTCACTGGCGCCGCCTGTGGCCCGATGGTGCGCTCGAGCTACTGGGCCGATCAGCAGGCGCACACCGCTGGCGTAACCTGATCGCCGTCCGGCAGTGTCGTGCAGGAAGCCGCCGCTTGTCCTGCGGCGCTTTCCGCCTGTCGCATCAAGGTGGAAGAACCAACTTGGGTGGCTAGAATTCGGTCGTTACGACACGAGGTCTGACTGCTCATGGAACAACACTGGTACGACGCGCTGGGTCTTGACGCTGCTGCCACTGATGCAGAGATCCGTGCCGCCTATGCTGCCGTACTCCGACAGGTCGCCGAACGCGCATCACTGCGCGACCCTGCCGATCTTGAACGACTGGAAAACGCGCGTGCCGCATTTCGTGCCTTGATGCCGGCGGCTGCCTAGCATACGCTGTCAGCTCCCTGATCTGACGGAAGCTGAATCATGCGTGCCATCCTCATTCCTTTCATTGCTCTCGCCTTCTCCCTCTCGGCGCAGGCTGCCGACCTTTCAAGCAGTGAGGCCTCCTCCGGCCTCAAGGAAACACTGACCCGTGGTGCCGAAATTGCAGTCGACCAGCTCGGCAAGCCGAACGGTTTCCTTGGCGACGCTCGGGTGAAAATTCCGCTTCCGGACTCGGTGCGCAAGGGCGAAAAACTGATGCGTACGCTTGGTGCCGGCAAGTACGCTGACGAACTGATCGAGACCATGAATCGTGCTGCCGAACTGGCGGTGGTCGAAGCCAAGCCGATCCTGGTCAATGCCGTGAAAAACATGAGCTTTGATGATGCGCGCGGCATTCTCACCGGCGGTGACGATGCCGCAACGCAGTATTTCAAGCGCGTGACGACTGGCGACCTGACCACCAAATTCCTGCCGGTCGTCAAGGAGGCGACAGCCAAGGTGCAGCTGGCCGACAAATACAATAAATACGCCGGCAAAGCCGCTAAATTTGGCGCAATTGACGAAAAAGACGCCAATCTCGACCAATATGTAACCAGAAAGGCGCTTGACGGGCTATTTTTGATGGTTGCCGAGCAGGAAAAGGCCATCCGCAAGGACCCCGTCTCCACTGGCAGCGCATTGCTCAAGAAGATTTTTGGCGGTTGAGTTTCTGTCAGGTGACAGCGCCGAGTGTCGTCCGCTGCCGTCGCTCCTGATGCCGTAGCAATTGGGTGATGGATTATAATGGCATTTAATGAACTTGCCGCCCGGGTCTAAAGTCTATCCAAATCATGACGTTAACAAATTGTCATCCGAGGAAGCTTGCCCATGTCGACGATCCGCTCAACCACTGCACCATCTGTTGCGATTGATGCGACGGATCGTCATCGCCTGACATCGCGTACCGCCGTGCAGCCGGTCTATCTTGAGCGCGAGATCGATGCTGATCGCCGCCGTTCCCTGCGCGAGGAACTTGATGCAGCAGAGGAGCGTTTTTCGACTGCCGCACCGGAAGATGCGTTGGTCGACACTCAGGATGTTCTTGAAGCCCTGAGCCGTCTTGGGGGTGAAGCAGCGAACCTGCTGAAGCCGATCAACACGGCAGCGTTGCGACTGGTGGGTGAGGATCACGTGGACGAACAAGCTTGAGTCGCTTGCGGTAAAATCACACCAGCTTCAGGTGTCAGCGCGCCCCGGTCAGCCGGGGCGTTTTGTTTTGCCGCTTTCCGTGCATTTCCGGTACTTTCCAGCCCCTTTTTTTGCCCATGTCCACGCAACTCAATGCCCCGCAACGCGAGGCGATCCGCTACCTCGATGGCCCCTTGCTCGTCCTTGCCGGTGCCGGCTCGGGCAAGACGCGCGTGATCACGCAGAAAATCGCCTATCTGGTTCAGGATTGCGGCTTCAAGCCATCGAATATCGCCGCCATCACCTTCACCAACAAGGCGGCCAAGGAAATGCAGGAGCGTGTGGCCAAGCTGCTCGAAGGTGGTTCAACCAAGGGGCTGACCATCTGTACCTTCCACGCCCTCGGCGTGCGCATTCTGCGCGAGGAGGCGGCAGCACTCGGCTACAAGCCGAAGTTCTCGATCTTCGATTCCACCGATTGCTACGGCATCGTCTCCGACCTCGCCGGCAGCGTGGACAAGGCCACCATCCGCAAGCTGCAGTCGGTCATCTCCAACTGGAAGAACGCGCTGGTCTCGCCGGACATGGCTGCCAAGCTGGCGCAGGACGATACCGAAGCACTCGCCGCACGCGCCTACCGCGATTACGCGGCAACGCTGAAGGCCTACCAGGCCGTCGATTTCGACGACCTGATCATGCTGCCGGTCGAACTCTTCGAGAAGCATCCGGAAATCCGCGAGAAGTGGCAAAACCGCCTGCGCTACATCCTCGTTGATGAATACCAGGACACCAACGCCTGCCAGTACAAGCTGCTCAAACTGCTCACCGGAGTGCGTGCAATGTTTACGGCGGTGGGCGACGATGACCAGGCGATCTACGGCTGGCGCGGTGCCGACATTGCCAACCTGCGCAACCTGCCCAATGACTACCCGAACCTCAAGCTGGTCAAGCTAGAGCAGAACTACCGCTCGACGGTGCGTATTCTCAAGGCGGCCAATGCGCTGATCGCCAACAACGAAAAATTGTTCGAGAAGCGCTTGTGGTCCGACCTCGGCATGGGCGACAGCATCAGCGTTACCAGTTGCAAGGAACCCGAGCACGAAGCCGAGTCGGTGGTCATGAAGTTGCAGGCGCACAAGTTCGAGCACCGCACCCACTTCCGCGACTACGCCATCCTCTACCGCAGCAACCACCAGGCACGCATCTTCGAGCAGTACCTGCGTAACCAGAAGGTGCCCTACCTGCTTTCCGGCGGCCAGTCCTTCTTTGACAAGTCAGAGATCAAGGACATCACTGCCTACCTGCGCCTGTTGGCCAACGCCGACGATGACCCTGCCTTCATCCGCGCCGTCACCACGCCAAAACGTGGTGTGGGTGGCAGCACGCTGGAAGCGCTTGGCACCTACGCCGGCGAGCGCCACATTTCGCTCTTTGCCGCCGCCTTCGAGGAAGGTTTCGCTCACCGCGTCGCCTCGCGCCAGCTCGAACCGCTGCTCGAATTCTGCGAGTTCATCAACCGCCTGGAGTGGCGGGCGCAGAAGGAGCCAGCCGGCCAGGTCATGCCCGACCTGCTCACAGCCATCGGTTACGAGAGTTGGTTATTCGACCACGAAGAGCCGCGCGCAGCCGAGACCAAGTGGAAGAACGTCATGGAGTTCTCTGCCTGGCTGACCAGGAAGGGTGAAGAGGACGAAAAAACACTGATCGACCTGACCCAGACCATCGCCCTGATCAACCTGCTCGACAAGGGCGAATCTGATTTCGACGGCGTTCAGCTCTCGACGCTGCACGCCGCGAAGGGGCTGGAATACAAGCATGTGTTCCTGGTCGGTATCGAGGAAGGCCTGCTGCCGCATCGGGAATCGCAGGATCCGGTCAAGCTCGAAGAAGAGCGCCGGCTGATGTATGTCGGCATTACCCGCGCCCAGCGCAGCCTGCATGTCACGCACTGCGAGAAGCGGCCGCAAGGCAAAGAGTGGAGCCCGACAGAACCCTCCCGTTTCATCGACGAGATGGGCAAGGAAGACCTGCGTTTCTCCGGTGGCGCGGCAGCCAAGACCGAACCTGACAAGGCTTCCTCAGGTGCCCGGCTGGCAGCCATGAAGGCCCTGCTGTCCAACGCTGCCAAATGATTCTTCAGCGCGTCACACGGCGTTACAACGCGTTACCCAACTCCTGACTACTTTCTCATCACCCACCGCGTTAGTTGCTGCAAGGCCGGCAAGAAACCGACCGGGAAGCAAAACCAAACCAACGTCCAGGAGATTCAAAATGCTGAAGAAGATCATCGCTCTCACCATCGCCGCCGCTTTCGGTACTGCCGCCATTGCCCAGTCCGCCGCAGTCCCTGCAACTCCGGCTACTCCAGCCAAACCGGCGGTTGAAGTTGCCAAGCCGGCCACGCCGGCCGTACCAGCCGCTGCCCCGGCTGCTGCCGAAAAGAAAGCCGAAGTTGCCGCGCCGGAAATGAAGAAGGAAAACAAGAAGGTGCACAAGGCAAAGAGCGAGAAGAAGAAGGCGGACAAGAAGGTCGAAGCGAAGGCCGAAGCCGCCAAGCCGGCGACACCTGCTGTACCGGCAACGCCTGCCGCCAAGTAATCCGGCAACACAAACAAAAAGGGGATGCCCATCGGCATCCCCTTTTTTGCTGCCCGTACGGTTTACTTCGACAGGCCCACCAGATGCTCGACTGCAGCCTTGATCTCGGCATCGGTCAGATCGGCACTGCCACCCTTCGGCGGCATCGCACCCTTGCCATTCGTTACGCTTTTTACCAGCGCAGCTGTTCCGGTCGCGATACGCGGTGCCCATGCCCCCTTGTCGCCGGTCTTCGGCGCGCCGGCAACACCAGCGGCATGGCAGGCCATGCATACCGAACCATAAACGGCAGCGCCATCGCGTGGCTTACCGTCGGCGGCAGCCACTGCTTTTTTCAATTCAACCTTGGCGATCGGTGCGATGCGGATATCGGCGTCATCGCTGTTCCCCGCCGGAGCCGAGCCCTTGCCCATCATGGAGAGCGGCACCAGCACGACGATCAGCAGCACGGCAATGGCAATGACCACGTACATGATCGATGAAGAAGAATGAGATTTCTCGGCCATGGGGAGATCCTTTTTAATTTGTTTGATGTAAGGCGTTGATTATATCGCGCTTCCCCCTAATGCCAGCAGGGTCTTGATGGACGCCAGAGGTGAAACCGGCTATCCTTCACGCCCTCAACGCGCCCGTAGCTCAGCTGGATAGAGTACTGCCCTCCGAAGGCAGGGGTCGGACGTTCGAATCGTCTCGGGCGCGCCAGCAAACAATAAAAAGGGGAACCTCCGGGTTCCCCTTTTTCCTTTCTGGCGGCATGAAAAGCCCTCTTGCGTTTCTTGAGGCCGCTATCCGAATCGGGTACCCTCCTATGCGCTCTGAATAAAATTACGAAATCAGAGTTTAGGGGAGGATGTATGGTCTGGCTGCTTGTCGTCTTTGTCGTCATCGCACTGCTATTTTTCCTGGTCGCCAAACACCGTCAGTTGCCAAAGGGTGGGCAGGAACTTCCCTATCAGAAACAGGCAGTATTATTTACGCCGGCAGAACGTTCGTTCTATGGTGTTCTCAGTCAGGCGGTTGGAAAAGACTTTCAGGTATTTGGCAAAGTACGTGTCGCGGACGTGCTTGCCGTTCGCCGCGGACTCGACAATCAAGCCAGAACGCGCGCTTTCAATCAGATCAGCGCCAAGCATTTTGACTTCATTCTTTGTGCCCCTGGCGATTTGTCGGTTCTGTGCGCCATCGAGCTGAATGATGCTTCTCATCAAAGAAATGACCGGAAGGACCGCGATATATTCCTTCTGAATGCGTGCAATGCAGCGGGGCTTCCCCTGATCAATTTCGATGCAAAACACGCCTACGTGGCCTCGGAAATCTGTGCCCGTATCGCAGAGTGCATTTCAGGTGTTTCAGCGGAAACAAGAACTGAGCCAACAATTGCAGTTGATGAACCAGTTGTGGCTGCAACGGAACAGAGTTGTCCGAAGTGTTCCAGCCCAATGATCAGGCGTGTGGCGAAGGGTGGCAACAATGCCGGACAAGAATTCTGGGGATGTTCAAGATTTCCAGCGTGTCGGGAAATCTTGAATATTTGATCGTTATGTATTTATAGCCCCCCGTGTTACTTAAACGGGGGGTACGTGAAAAATTCCAAGATGACACTTATCGTATGTAGTTGGAACTACCACGAACGCAAAAAGTCGGAAGTAGGGGTTATTTCCGATTGGATCAAGGCTTCCCACTTGAGCAAGAAGGCCCAAGCAAATTTGGAGCGAGCTCTAGATCAGCTAAAACAGCTTCCAAAAACGAGTTGGTCAAAGCCGCAGCCAGCAAGCAGCCTAGGAAATCACATATATGTGATAAGATTTAAAGATGTGACCGGCGCCCAGCTTAGGGTGTTCGGACACTTTTATGATACCCATCAAGCATTTGTAATGACATTTGATGGCTATGAGAAAGACAATGTCTACTACCCTAAAGACTACAAAAAAGTGGCTGAGCGACACCAAGCCACATGTGACAAAAATCTACGGAGCACAACAGTTGCCTTCCGCAACTACTGTGCACTTTGCCAACCAGAAAGCGGGGCAGGTCAGAGTTCGACTAACAAGTAGTACGAACTCGCCACTTTGCGCGAAGCCGCAATGGCGTGACAAAGAATATCGCGAAGCCTATATGGAGGCCGCGATTGACCAGGGAATTGCTTGGCAAATTAAAATTAATCGGAAATTTCGCCATATGTCCCAGAGCGAATTAGCCAACGCAATTGACACTCGTCAGTCAGCTATTTCTCGAATGGAAGATCCCGAGTATGGGGCTCATAGCCTAGATACTCTTAAACAAGTAGCACATGCGTTTGATTGCGCCCTGCTAGTGAAATTCATTCCCTATAGTGAATTGGCTAGAGAAAGCGAAAATCTCTCAGAAACAGACCAATATGCAGCGCCTTTTTCGTTAGAACTGGAGGATCACGATGGCTAAGAAACTTGAAGAGATGCACCCTGCCCCTCCTCTTTTTTTCGCGGACCAGCCTGCAGCACTGATGTTGGGGCCCCAAATAAGCCGTATTTCATTTGGCGTAGAAGATATGGATGATGGGCAATACCCTCGCCCTGTTGTGGAAATCGCCATACCCACATTAGCGTTATTGCAGTTTGTTAACGACGTGAAGGACGCTCTTAACTCAACCGAATTTAAACAACAAGCTGTTCAAATTTTAGGAACGGCCGCAAAATCAATCGCCACAGGACGCCCAGTCAAGGGCGAAGAGTTTGAAAAAGTACAATCAGCTCGAAAAGTTGGTAGTCGAAAGCTAAAGACCATTGGAACAAATAAGGCTAAGTAACTACTACGACCTCGATCCAGTGCCCAGTTTATCGTCTCGGGCGCGCCAGGATTCAAAAGGCGCTGACTTCACGAAGAAGTCAGCGCCTTTTTCATTTCGGCCGGAAGCTGTCAGCCGAGTCGGCCGATTTTTCCGCGCGCCTCTTCGACGTGCCGTGTCAGCGCTTCATGGCACGGCTTCCAGTCGTCGGAAAATCTGCAATCGCCGCGCATGGCGTCGATGAAGGCCTCGGCGAGCGCCAGGGCCTGGCGCCATGTGTCCGGCTGGACGCTGGGATGCAGCCGGGCTGGCGGCAATTCCTCGGGCAATGCGCCGCCGCTGCGTGGCGCGAAAGCCATCGGCAGCATGTCGTAGGCCGGCGCCAGCTGGTATGGCCGGCCGTGCTCGCTGATGAACGACAGGTTGCCGTTGTGCATGTCCGAGTTGCCGATCAAAGCGCCGAAGGCATGCAACAGTGCCGCGCCGGCAGCCGCTTCGGCGGTAATCGTGCCTTGCGCGGCCAGGCTTGCAGCCAATACCGGCCATGGCGAGCCGGCATCCCCGACAAATTCGGCTTCGAGCGACGACAGCGAGTGCAGCGCGCGACGCCCCAGTTGCCCTATCCGGTCAAAGCGCTCGATTTCGAGGAAACGTCGGCCGCCGAGATCCAGCAGGCGGGAGCGGGATGCCTGAATGCCGGCGCCGAGCAGCACCTGCGCGGCAACATGTTCTGCTGCCAGCAGGTCGCGCCAGCGGCGGGAGACGGGGTTGTCCGCCGCAATGGTGAATTTGACGAGGGCGTGCCGGTCGCTGAATGCCACGAACTTTGGTTGTTCGCCGCCGGCGGACGATCCGGGCAGGTCGCCGCGTTCGGCGGCCTCTGCCAGTGCGGGGTATTGCGCCAGGTCGGCAGCGGCGGGCGGTGGCGCGTTGATAAAGCGGTCACGGGCAATGTCACCCAGCAACAGGTTTCCGACAACGTCTTCGCCATGCGCGATCAGGGCGCGCAACATGTGCGCGTCGGACCATTCGTTCAGTTGCGGTGGCAATCCGAGTGCCGCAGCGTGGTGCTGCGCATAGGCCCGGCCAAGAAATCCCTGCGGGCGCATGTCGAGCAGCCACCACGGCAGGCTGTCGCTGTGCAGGGCCAGGCCGTTCTCCTGGCGCATGACGAAACCGTCGGGGCGCACCGGCACCAGCATGCCCAGTCGACGAAGCGTGCCATCCGCAGCAACGCGGTAGACGGGAATGTCTGCCAGGCCCCGCCCGGAATCGCGCAAGGCATATTGAATGGCCTTACCCGACCCGATGCGCACAACATCGCCGCCCAGCGCCGCCAGGGCGCGAGACACCGTTGGCTGGCTTATGCCAAGCTTTTCAACGAGTTGGCGTGCCGCCAGCGGACCTTGCCCGAGGCAAAGGCGCAGACGATCGGCGTGAGTCGGCATATTTTTGAATAGAATAATGAATAGAAAGGTGAATTGTATAGCAAGGATGTTGGATGTGTACAGCCGGCATTCTTCGGAGCTGGCCGCATCGGGCCGCAGAATCTTTCCGGGTGCGTACAATTGGGCTTCCCCAACAGAAAACAGCCCCGATCCGCCAGAGGGCTGAACAGAACAGCAATGACGACACAGACTCTTTCCGGGAACGGCGATGCGCCGGCTGCCGACGATGCCCGCGTCATCGCCCTGATCGGCTTTGCCCACGGCGTCTCGCACTTTTTCCATCTGCTGCTGCCGCCGCTGTTTCCGTGGCTGATGCCCGAATTCGGTCTCGGTTTCATCGAGATCGGCGCGACGATGACCGTGTTCTTCGTCGTTTCCGGCCTCGGGCAATCGATGGCCGGCTTTGCTGTCGATCGCTTCGGGGCGTTGAAGGTCCTGCTGGCCGGGATCAGCTGTTTCCTGCTGGCGGGCGTCACTCTGGGTTTTGCCTCCAGCAGCTCGGTCTTGTTCGTGGTCGCGGCGCTGGCCGGGCTGGGCAATGCCGTTTTCCACCCGGCCGACTTCACCGTGCTCAACCGCCATGTTTCGCAAGCACGCCTCGGCCACGCCTTTTCGGTGCATGGCCTGTCCGGCAACCTCGGCTGGGCGGCGGCACCAGTTTTCCTGACCGGGCTGGCGACCCTGGCCGGTTGGCGGGTGGCTGCTATCGCTGCTGGTCTGGTGGCGGTGCCGGCGATGCTGCTGCTGTGGCGGCACCGGGTGCTGCTCGATACCGGGCATCACGCCGCACATGCCAATGAGCAGAAGGATCACGCCTTTGCCTTTCTCGGCGTCGGCGCGGTCTGGTTCTGCTTCGTGTTCTTCTTCCTGATCACCACGGCCTTCGGCGCCATCCAGAACTTCGCCACGCCGATCCTGCAGAACCTCTACGGCCTGCCGCTCGGGCTGGCGGCTGGCGCACTGTCGACCTATTTGCTGGCCGGTGCCGGCGGTATCGTGGTCGGCGGCTTCATCGCCCAGCGTCAGGCCAACGACCGTATCATCGCCGCGGCACTGAGCGTCGCGGCAATGCTGGCCGTGTTGCTGGCGCTCGGCGTGGTGGCCAGCTGGGCCGTACTGCCGCTGATGGCCGGCGTCGGCTTCTTCACCGGCATCGCCGGCCCCTCGCGCGATCTGCTGGTGCGCCGCGCAGCCATGGCCCGCTTCGGGCAGGCGGCCTACGGCCGCATCTACGGCTTCGTCTATTCCGGGCTCGATGCCGGGCTGGCCGTGGCGCCGCTGGTCTTCGGCGGCTACATGGATCGTGGCCAGTTTGGCGCGGTGCTGGTCGGCGTCGCCCTGCTGCAGGGCCTGGCGATCCTCACGGCGCTGAAGGTCGGCCGCTCGCACTGATCCTCCGGTACGGCTGCAGGCAGATCACCCGGCAGGCTGCTACGATGTCGCCTGCATTCACGAGAACCTGCCATGGCCCACATCATTCCCGACGGCTGGCGCGAACTGGCGGCCACCGGCGCCGCCCAGCGCGAAATCGAAACGCTGACCCTGCTCGCCGAGGCACTGCCGGACGACTACACGGTCTACCACGCGGTACACTGGACCAACCTCGAACGCGGCTATTCGGTCTTTGGCGAAATCGACTTCATCGTCATGAACCGCGCCGGCAACCTGCTGCTGATCGAGCAGAAATCCGGTTTTCTCGACGAGACGCCGGAGGGGTTGGTCAAGCGCTACCCCGGTCGTAGCAAGAGCGTGGTCGCGCAGCTGGCGCGCAACGTCGATGCGCTGCACAGCAAGCTGAACGCCCGCCCCAACGCGCCCTTTGCGCGCTTTGATTACCTCTTCTACTGCCCCGATTATCAGGTGAAGCAGCCGCATAGCGCCGGCCTGACGCCGGAGCGCATCGTCGATGCCACGCGCCGCGATGCCTTTGCCAGCATCATCTGCGAGACACTGCCGGCGGGTGAAGCGAGTGTCGAAGCAGCCAAGGTGCATCGTTTCCTGTGTGATGTAATCCAGCTCGAAACCGATGTCAGTGCGCTGATCGGCCGCGCGCGCAACATGGTCAGCCGCATTTCCGGTGGCCTGGCGCACTGGGCGCGGCAACTGGATTTTTCACCCTACCGGCTGCGCGTCACCGGCACCGCCGGTTCGGGCAAGACGCAACTGGCGCTGGCCGAGTACCGGGCGACGCTGGAACGCGGTGGCCGGCCGCTCTATCTCTGCTACAACCGGCCGCTGGCCGATCACTTCCGCAGCATTGCGCCGGAGGGTGGGCTGGCCTGCACCTTCCACGCCTTCTGCCAGCAGCGTCTGCGCGCCGCCGGTCAGGCGCCGGATTTCAGCAAGCCCGGTGCCTTCGAGCGGCTGGTCGATGATGCGGCGAAACTGCCGGTCGATGAGGCCTATCGCTTTGACACCGTGATCGTCGATGAAGGCCAGGATTTCAACGAAGAATGGCGCGACCTGATTCTCCGTCATGCCGGGCGCGATCCGCGCCTCCTGTGGCTGGAAGACCCGATGCAGAACCTCTACGGCCGCAGCCCGGTGGCCCTGCTCGGCTGGGTCGGTCTTCGCTCCTTCGCCAATTTCCGCTGCCCGCGCTCGGTGGTGCGCATGCTGCAGTCGGTGCTGCCACTCGACGTGCCGATCGAGGCCGCCTCACCGCTCGACACCAGCGAGGTCGAGATCCTCACCTACACCGATGACGCCTCTTTGCTGCAGGCGGTCAAGGAAGGTATCCGCCTTTGCTACTCGGGTGGTTTCCGCAAGGAGGATGTTGCCGTGGTCACCTACAGCGGCCGCAACAATTCACGCCTGCTCACCTACGACCGCATCGGCCCGCACACCATGCGTTGCTTCACCGGCCGCTACGATCTGCTCGGCGCACCGGTTTTTTCCGAGGGCGACGTGCTCATCGAATCGGTCTACCGCTTCAAGGGGCAAGCCGCGCCGGCCATTGTTTTCGCCGAAGTCGATTTTGAAACGCTGGACGATCAGGCGGTGCGAAAACTCTTCGTTGGTGCCACGCGGGCGATGATGAAACTGGTGCTGGTGGTTTCAGAGGGGGCTGCAGAGGCATTGCTGGAGCGCTCCAGAAACACGTGATGAGCTACCGGCGTTGCCGGCTGTCGGTACGCAGCAATTCGTCCAGGAAGGCCTGAGCCGGCAGTGAGAGCGGTTTTGAACGCAGACGCACGACACTCCAGGGTTGCTTGAGCGGAAAGCCGCTGACCTTCAGTTCGGCCAGTCCCTGACGCTCAAAATCTTCGCCCAGCGCGTGGCGCGAAAGAATGGCCAGCCCCATGCCGCAGGCAACCAGATCCCGGATCGCCTCGTTGCTGGCCAGGGAAAGGCGGACATTCAACTGAACGCAACATTCCTGCATGTGCTGGTCGACGGCATGCCGCGAACCCGATCCGGGTTCGCGCAGCAGGAATGGTTCCGTCACCAGTTTCTGCAGACTCAATCGCTTGCCGACACCCCAGTGCGATTGGGGGGCGATAACGACGTACTCGTTGTCGAGAAACGGGTGCACTTCGATGTCCAGGCTCTCAGGCGGATAGGACATCACATAGAGATCGTCTTCGTTGCCGCGCAGGCGCTGGACGATTTTCTCCCGATTGGCAATCTCCAGTTCGATATCGATGTCGGGATAACGCTGGCAAAAGACCCCGAGCATGCGTGGCAGAAAATGTTTTGCGGTCGTGACCAGCGCTACCCGCAGCTTGCCTCGCTTCAAGCCTTTCAGCTCGTCGATCGCCGACTCGAAACGGTTCCACGCGTCGTCGAGATTTCGGGCGGTCATTGCCATTTCCTGCCCTGCCGCCGTCAGCACCATGTCGCGCCCGTTCTGCTCGAAAAGCGGAAGGCCGATGGTGTCAGCCATCTGGCGCAGCTGAATGGAAACTGCCGGCTGGGTCAGGTGCAGCGCCTCCGCAGCACGCGTGAAATTACCGGCCTGGGCCACCGCCATGAAGGTTTCAAGTTGTCGAAAGGTAATTCTGCGTCGCGGCATATATAAGTCCAGACAAATGGCAAATGAAACAACATGTGATTGGATATTATATACGGTTTCCGCCAAAGTCACGCCGGTCTCTTCATCCATGAGCCGCCGTCGGAAGCGGAATTCAATATGTCATTCGAGCCGGTCATTCTCTTTTTTGCACTCGGCCTTGTCGCCGGCTGGGTGCGCTCTGATCTAAAGCTGCCGGCTTTTCTCTATGAATCGCTGAGCATCTTTCTGTTGTTGGCCATTGGGCTCAAGGGTGGCGTCGAGCTGGCCAAATATCCCCTGCATGACCTGATCGGTGCCATCGTCGTCGTGCTCGCTGCTGCGATGCTGATACCGCTGGCGGCGTTCTTGGTGCTGAAACGGGGAGGAAAGCTGGGCCGCTTTGATGCCGCGTCGATTGCCGCTCACTATGGTTCGGTCAGCGTCGTCACGTTTGCAGTGGCGGCGAGCTTTCTGGCCAGCCTTGACGTGGCGGTCGAAGGTTACATGGTCGCATTTCTGGTCTTGCTTGAATTTCCGGCCCTGATGATCGGTGTAGTGCTGGCGCGGCGCTCCTCAAGCGAAGCGCAATGGGGGCGCCTGCTGCATGAAGTTTTTTCCGGCAAGAGCATTGTTCTTCTCGTGGGTGGTCTGTTCATCGGCTGGATCGCCGGGCCCGATGGAATCAAGCCGCTGGACCGGCTGTTCTTCGATCTCTTCAAGGGCGTGCTGGCCTTCTTCCTGCTCGAAATGGGGCTGGTGGTTGCCAGCCGGTTTGGCGATCTGCGGCGCGCCGGCCCTTTCCTCATCGGCTTTGCCATGGCCATGCCCCTGGCTGCTGGGCTGCTCGGGATCCTTACCGCAAACCTGATCGATCTTTCCATCGGTGGCGCAACGCTACTGGCCACGCTCTACGCCAGCGCCTCCTATATCGCCGCACCCGCTGCCATGCGGGTTGCCGTACCGGAAGCGAATCCTGCGCTATCGATCGGTGCTGCGCTGGGCATTACTTTCCCGTTCAATGTCCTCATCGGCATCCCCATCTACTACGGGCTCGCCGTTCGCTTGCAGGGAGTTCTCTGATGAAAGCCATTACACCGCATCGCAAGCTGCTCAGCATTGTCTGCGAGGCATGTCTTGAGTCCAGAGTCGCGCACGACCTGGGGGCGCTTGGTGCCAGTGGCTATACCGTCATTGATGCCCGGGGACAAGGCGCGCACGGTACGCGTGACGGTATCTGGCCCCCCAGTGCGAACGTGCGCTTCGAAGTGATTTGCGATATGGCGACCGCCGAGGTGATCAGCACCTACCTGCACGATAACTACTACCAGCACTACGGGATGATCAGTTATCTCTCTGATGTTCAGGTGCTTCGCCCCGAAAAATTCTTTTAGTCCCAACCCTGCCCTGGAGTATGTATGGAAGAAACGAATCAGCAATCACCGTTAGTCGGCATCGTCATGGGATCCGATTCCGATTGGCCAGTCATGAAGGCAGCTGCCGACATTTGCGATGCGCTTGGCGTCAGCTATGAAGCGCGCGTCGTTTCGGCGCATCGAACTCCGGACCTGCTCTTCGATTATGCCGGGATGGCTGCCGAACGCGGGCTCAAGGTCATTATCGCCGGTGCCGGGGGCGCGGCCCATCTGCCGGGAATGCTGGCTGCGAAAACGCGCGTGCCGGTTCTCGGCGTTCCAGTTCCGTCAAAGAACCTGCAGGGCCTGGATTCCTTGCTGTCCATCGTGCAAATGCCCCGTGGCGTACCGGTGGCGACATTTGCCATTGGTGAAGCCGGTGCGGCCAACGCCTCCCTGTTTGCGGTTGCCATGCTGGCAACCGGGCAGAGTGCTTCAGCTCAGGGTCTGGCCCGGAAACTAGATGACTTTCGCCTGCAACAACGCGACAAGGCGCTGGCCATGCGCCTGCCGGTGGCGCCATGATTCTGCCACCCGCCATGCTCGGCGTCCTTGGAGGCGGCCAGCTGGGACGCTATTTTGTAAATGCGGCGCATCAGCTCGGCTACCGGGTCATGGTTCTCGACCCGGATCCTTGTAGCACGGCCGGCCGCATTGCGGATGTGCACCTCAAGGCGGCCTATGATGACCCTGCCGCACTGGAGTGCATGTCATCGATGTGTGCCGCTGTCACTGTCGAGTTTGAAAGCGTGCCGGCTGATGCATTGGCCTATCTGGAGCGCTCTACACAGGTGCGGCCGGGTGCCGATGCCGTCGCCATTTGCCAGGATCGGCGCCGGGAGAAAGGGTTTCTGAAACGCTTCGGTTTTCCGCATGCACCCTACGCGGAAATTCTTTGCAACGAAGACATTGTGCAGACATCCCCGGATCTGTTCCCGGCCATTCTCAAGGTTTCCCGTTTCGGCTATGACGGGAAGGGGCAGGCACGGGTGGCTTCTCGGGCCGAGGCGCTGGCGGCCTTCAATGGCTTCAATGGCGAAGCCTGTGTTCTGGAACAATTGATGCCACTCGACTACGAGGCGTCTCTTGTCCTCGCACGAGGAGAAGATGGTGCGCTGCAATGCTTCCCGATGGCAGAGAACCATCATCAGGGAGGAATTCTTGACTATTCGATCGCGCCTTCCCACGAGGATGCTGCCGCCATTTTCGGTGAGGCGCGACAGATCGCCGAGGGCATTGCAACTGAGCTGAAATACGTGGGGGTTCTTGGTATCGAGTTCTTTATCTCGAATGGCCGACTCTATGTGAATGAACTGGCCCCGCGCCCACACAATTCGGCGCACTACACGCTTGATGCCTGCCTGACCAGCCAGTTCGAGCAGCAGGTGCGGGCGCTTTGCGGTTTGCCTCTGGCCGCTCCTGATATGCATTCGGCTGCCGTTATGGTTAACCTTCTTGGAGACCTGTGGTTCGTTGATGGCGGTGATGAGCCACGGGAGCCGGATTGGCAGCACTTGCTGCGTCAGCCCGAGCTGAAGCTGCATCTTTACGGAAAGGAAAGCGTCCAAAAGGGGAGGAAGATGGGGCACTTTGCCGTGCTTGCAAAAGACCGCAAGAATGCGTTTGCGATTGCCCTGGAAAGTCGTGCAGCAATGGCCTGCTGCCGGGAACGCTCTGATTTTACATAAGGTCCGTCGACGCTTGTTTCTGCATAAATATTTATTAATGATAAATAATAAAAAGATTAATTAGATTTAATACTCCGTCGTTGCCATAGTGCGGATGTGCCTTCGATGAAGGTCGCCCGCAACTAAACAAGACTTCGACAAAGGAGTATCGCCATGCGTCACTATGACCCCGACAGCCCGGAAGCCACTGCCCGGATCATCGCCCTTACGCTGCTTGCCGACGGTGCAATCGATCTGTCGGAAATCGAGTCCATCAAGCGTTACCGGATCATCGAAAATCTGAACCTCAGCCAGCGTCTTTTCGACGAAGTGGTGCACGGGTTCTGTGAAGACGTGCTCGTCGTTTCGCATCGCGGCCATAGCGGGCAGATTGAACTGGATCGCGACACCGTGAGGCTGCTTCTGTCTGATATCCGGAGCAATGATCTGCAGCACAAACTCCTGCGCTCCATGCTCGATATCGTGAATGCCGATACGAAACTCTCCGGGAGCGAAGCGATTGCTGTCGCTGAAGCCATGAAGCTCTGGGATATTGATCTTCGTCAGGTTGCCCGGACCGACAGGAGAAGTAGTGCCCGTGTGTCACCTGTCCGGGCGGTGGCCTGAAGACCAACGCTTCTCTCCAATAACTGCGCAGTAAGCATTTGCCATGCCATTTCTAACCTTTCCACTCGCCACTGCCCCGGCCGCTGCCACACTCCAGCGCGGCAGGGTGCAACGCGAACTGGTGGCGCAGCCCGACCGAATGCCACTTGATCGCCGTGTGGATCTTCCCGAAATTCAGGAATCCTATCGGGTCAGTTTCAGCGACGCCGTTCGCGCCGAGTTCCCGGGGCAGATGCGTGACCTGTCGCCAGATAGAACTCCCGCCCCGTTAGACAGCCGCCTGAAGATTTACCAGGACACCGCCGCATTGTGATGGGCGCGCTGAATCAATTCGACCATGCGCTACTGGGTGCTGCTGCGGCCTGGCGCACACCATGGCTGGATGGCCTCTTCCTGGCGACGACCTGGCTCGGTTCACTCTGGCTGCTGCTGCCTGTCAGTGCTCTGGCTGGGCTTTATGCCTACTCAAGCGCAGGGCGCTTATTGGCGGTTCTGGTGGTGGCAGTGCCGATGATCGTTTCCGGATTATGTTCGCTGCTCAAGAGGCTGGTCGATCGGGAGCGACCTCTATTGCATGAAGCATTGGTCTCGATACCCGCTGATGCAGCTTTCCCGAGCGCTCATTCTGCGCAGGTGATGGCGGTCGCCGTCGCCTTTGTGATTGTCTTTCCGGCGGCAGCAAACTACCGGATCGCCGTCCCTCTCGTTCTGCTTGTGCTCCTCGTCGGGTATTCGCGAATCTATCTGCAAGTGCACTGGCCAAGCGATGTGCTGGCCGGATGGCTTGTCGGACTGGTGAGCACCTTGCTCATCCTTTATCCGACATTGAAGGGACGTCTGGCATGAGGAACAAGTTCCTGGGTTCAGGCGAGCGTGGGTACCACCCCTTGCGCAAGATCAGAACCGTCTTTTCCGGACTCCGCTACGCCGCGCTTTACGATTTCAGCGTGGCTTACAAGCTGGTTCTGTCCGCACTGCTGCTAGTGGTGACTTTCGTCTACCGGGAGTGGGTTGACTTCATGCTGGTGGCGCTGGTCACTGGCCTTGTGCTGGTTGCCGAAATGTTCAATAGCGCAATCGAGGCACTCTGCGATTTTGTCGAGATTCGACACAACGAGAAAATCAAGGTGATCAAGGATATTTCAGCGGCAGCAGTCGGCATCTGCATCCTCATGTGGTTCGTCGTCCTGGCGATTGAAGCGGTCGAAACCTACAGGCTCATCTGGCGAGCCTGAGCGCGCGCATAGTGGCGCCCTGAACACAGGAGCCACACATGCACCCCGATGCCATCTATGTTTCCACCCACCTCGGCCATCGTTTCTATCCGCAGGCGCCGCGCATCGAAGATGTGGCCATCGAGGACATTGCCCACGGCCTCGCCTTCCAGTGTCGCTTCAACGGGCAGACGCAGCACTTCTACTCGGTGGCCCAGCACAGCCTGATGGTGGCCTCGCTCGTGCCGCGCCGTCTGGCGCTGGCCGCCCTGCTGCACGATGCGGCCGAGGCTTATCTGGGCGACATGGTCAAGCCGCTGAAAGGTCTGTTCCCCGAGTTTTCGCGCATCGAGGCGGCGGTGATGGCGATCATCGGTGCGCGCTTTGGTGTCACCGGTTTTGACGACCGGCTGATCAAGCGCGCCGACCTGATCGCGCTGGCCACCGAAAAGCGCGACCTGATGCCGAACTCATCCGAACCCTGGTCTCCGCTGGAAGGCATCGTGCCGCTGCCGACACGCATTGAGGTCTCGTCACCGCAATTGGCGAAGCAGCAGTTTCTCGGGGCGTTTTATCGGCTCTCCGGGGATAGGGCACTTTCGGCCGCCGCTTGAGCCACCTCCCCGTCACCCCGGCTTTCGCCGAGGTGACGCCAAATCCGCGCCCTACGAACTACACGACAACGCTGAACACCCCGGCGCCTGTCGTGCCCACTCCGGCCGTTTTCCGGTAAAGCGGGCGTGCTCGACCTGTACCGCGTAGGGGGTGCGAATGGCGCGCAGCAGTTGCTGCAGCACTGAAAGGTCGCCTTCGGTCGCCGCGTTGATGGCTTCCTGCAGAATGTAATTGCGCGGAATGATCGACGGGTTGGCGCTTGCCATGCGCAGTTGCCGCGCCTCCTCGCTAACCCCCTCTGCCTTCAGCCGCTCGGCATAGGTGCCAAGCCAGTCGCGTAACTGACTGACGAATTTCTGCGGCAAGGCCGCCGGTGCGTAGAAGGCTGCTGTCAGCTCAGCGGGCAGACCATCCGCAGGCAGGCGCTGTGGATCGACCGCCATCAGGCTGCGGAAGAAGATCGTCGTGTCGACCTCGGTCAGCGTCAGGATGCCGAGCAGGTGCGCCATCAATGCCTCTTCACCGCCGCTGTCAGGCGGCTCCAGGCCAATTTTCTGCAATGCCTGGCGCCGCCATTCGTTCTCAAAGGTGTCGCCAAAACATTGCAGCCCCGCCTCCAGCGACGCGGGCCGGCCCACCAGCGGCAGCAGCGCATCAGCCAGACGCATCAGGTTCCACTGTGCCACGCCCGGCTGCTGGGCATAGGCATAGCGGCCGCCCTGGTCAGTGGTGTTGGGGGTGAAATCGGGATCGAAAACGTCGAGCCAGCCGAAGGGGCCGTAGTCGATGGTCAGCCCGAGTACGGAAAGATTGTCGGTGTTCATCACCCCATGCACGAAGCCGACGCGCAGCCAGTGCGCCATTAGCTCCGCCGTGCGCCGCGATATTTCCTCGAACCACTGCGCGTAACGCTCCGGGTCGGCCGGGTCGATCTCCGGAAATTGATGCGCGATTACATAGTCGGCGAGCAACTGCAGCCGCTCGTGGTCGCCGCGTGAAGCAAAGATCTCGAAGTTGCCGAAGCGCACGAAGCTCGGCGCCACGCGGGTGACGATGGCGCCCGGTTCCATCTCCGGGTGGCCGTCGTAGAACATGTCGCGCAACACCGGCTCGCCGGTGCCAACCAGCGCCAGCGCGCGTGTGGTTGGCACGCCGAGATGGAACATGGCCTCGCTGCAGACAAACTCGCGTAGTGACGAACGCAGCACGGCCCGGCCATCGGCACGCCGCGAATAGGGCGTGAGGCCGGCACCCTTCAACTGTACTTCCCAGCGCTGCCCGTCCGGTGCGCGAAGGTCGCCCAGCACGATGGCCCGGCCATCGCCAAGTTGTCCGGCCCAGTTGCCGAACTGGTGGCCGCCGTAACAGGCAGCAATCGGCTTCATGCCCGGCAGCAGCCGGTTGCCGGCGAGCAGTTCGGCTGTGGCCGAGCTGTCTTCCGGCAGTGTCAGGCCAAGGGTGTGCGCCAGATCGTCCGACCAGGCGAGTAGCGAGGGCGCAGACACGGGCGTCGGCGGCACTTCCGACCAGCAGGCCGCATGTACCTGCCGCGACTCCTGTGGCGGGCCGGCCTCGCCCGGCAGGTGGCGGGCGAAGTGGTGATCGAAGACGGTGTCGTGCAAGGGAGTGTGGGGGGAGGGGTTCGTCATGGTGGTGTGTTGACCGGCCCGGAGGCGAATGGTTTCACCATTGCCGGTGAGGCTTATAGGCGATTTCCACGGGCTCATCTGTTGAGCCTGTGGCGATGGAAACTGGCCACATCGTACTCAAGGAGACTGCCATGTTTGATCGAATCCAGATGCTGTTCGAGCGCTTTGTCGGTGTGCAGGGGAGTATCACTGTGCCGATGTCGGCGTTTCGCCCGCGCATCGGGCTGCCTGCCCAGTCAGCGCAGCCGGCTTGCTGGCGCCGTGCGAAGCGGGTGACTGCGAGGCGTTTCTAAGTCAGCGGAATGATCCTGGCTATCTCAGCAGGACGCTGGATAGCCCGCATCCTCGATGGCCTGCAGAATGTCACCTGGCTCGATGAGCCGTCCATGCTCGATGCTGGCTTCGCCCTTCTCCAGCGAAATTTCGATATGGCCGATATGCGGCAGATCCTGAATTGCATTGGCAACCGTGCGGACGCACTGCTCGTCCTTCATGCCGCTGATTCTGATGATGATGGTGTCCATGGGCTGAGAGTCTAGCCCTAATTGTTGCTATCGCCGAGTGCTACCAACCCGGCTTTCAGCGTTGCAATCAGTCGTTTCCTCAGCGCCTCCGGCTTGAGTACCTGTACCTCTGGCACATGGCGCAGGATATCCATCAAAAGCTCGGTATCGACGCTGTAAGGAATCTCCATGAGGTAGCTGCCGTCCGCCTCGAAGCGGGTCTTCTGCTGCGGGTGCCATTCTTCGACAGCCACCCAGCGTGCGCGTTCCGGTGTGAAGCGCAGCGTTGCCCATTGCACCTTGCTGCCGCCGAAGATGCCGTAGCCGGCGCCGAGGACAGCATCGAGTTCGCGCACCGGCACTGTTTTCGCCTTCTTGCCGCCGATGCTGGCATGGCGAATGGCGTCGACGGCGAAGCTGCGGATGCTCTTGCGCAGGTGGCACCAGGCGTCGAGATACCAGTTGTCGCGGTAGTACACAAGTCGCTGCGGCGAAACTTCACGCTCGCTTTCGTCACCGCTCTTGCGGTTGTAGTGGCGCAGCAGCAAGCGCTTGCGATTGAGCAGCGCGCTGGCCAGCACTTCGAAATAGCGCAGGTCCATTTTGCGCTTGGCGGCATGCAGGATGCGGATGCGGTCGGTAACTTCTTCCGGCGCATTGTCGTGGCTGCCGAGCAGTGATGTCAGCCGGGCGAGCAGCGGTGCGATATGCGGGCCAAGCAGGCCCGGCTGCACCTCCTCCAGCAAATGTTGCATGGTCAGCAAGGCGTGGATTTCAGAAGCGTTGAACCACAGGCCGGGCAACTCGTAGCGCGGTGCGTAGCGGTCCGGCGTGTCGAAGCGATAGCCGCCTGCATCGCGGTCGAAGACGATGGGCGCGTTGAGCCGCTCGCGCAGGTACTGCAGGTCGCGCTTGAGCGTGGCGCGCGAGATGCCGAGCTCGTCCTGCAGCTGAACAAAGGTGGCAAAGCGGCGCTCGTTGAGGATCTGGTCGATGCGATAGAAGCGCTCGGTGCGGTCCATCTCAGGCGGCCTTGTCGGCTTCGTGTTCGGCGACCATCTCGGCTGGCGCATCGGCCGGTACGGCGATGAAGCTGCGCGGTGTCGTGCGCAGGCGCAGCCAGAGCGTACGCAGCAGGCCGCGTGTTTGGGTGAACGCAACATCGCGGGCACGCAATGCCATCCACAGCGCCAGCGAAAAACTGACGCTGAGGTTGACGAAGCCGATCAGCGCCACGCCCAGCGAAGCCCAGGCGAGTGTCGTCCACGGCAGGTCGAAGCCGAAGGCCGTGAGGGCGTAGCCAAGGTTGGCCGAAGCAAAGGCGATATGCCGGATATCGATCGGTAGGCCGAGGATGATGCCGATGGTGCCGGCCGAACCAAGCATGCAACCGAAAAGGAAGTTGCCCGAGATGCCGCCGAGGTGGGCGTCTACATAGCGGCCGAT
>Ga0172380_10002437_pt1 | contig 28532 bp, 37 predicted proteins | sample Leawe162metaG_FD_119747 | JGI IMG/M metagenome (GOLD analysis project Ga0172380, IMG submission 119747) | Leachate microbial communities from a municipal landfill in Southern Ontario, Canada - Leachate well 162 metaG | ecosystem: Engineered > Solid waste > Landfill > Unclassified | place... | reverse complement strand
ATTTTATTGAATTAAACAAATATATTATTGGTATGGTTTCTTTTATTAAATCAAAAAAAATAATTTTATTAGATAAGATTTGGCTTAAACCCAAAGAAATAATTTTAAAAGAAAAAAAAATTATTAACAACTTAAAATGCTCTGATATAAAAATCTTATTTGGGTTGACTAATAAATAAGAATTATTTTCTATAGTTTTTATAGCATTCTTCTTTTAAACTTTTAAATATGGTTTTTAAGGAGGAAAAAATGGGTTTATTAAAACAGAAAGTGATTTTTGATGCAGGCGTGTCAAATCCTAAAAATGATTATGAAATTAACGATCAAACTGGACGTTTAACAAGTGCACCTAAAAGTCCTTATGCTATTACAGAAACAATTAATATTGCTTTTACTTACAACTATGGTGTTCTTGGACCTAACTCAAAAAATCTTAATATTGCAGATGGGGAAAGACGCCCAGGAACTGCAGGATGAATGTTTTAATAACTGATCCAATAACAATTTCTATTAGTTCTGCAAAATTAATTGTTGAAGATAATAATAGGGGAACAATAGAATTTGTTATTTTAGACCAACCTGCACGTATTAACATTGAATCATCTAAATACACTTATGATATAGATATAAATGTAGATGATAGAGTACAATTAAAAGAATCTTTTAGTTCTTTTAATGTTGGGTCTAAGGGTGTAGTGAAAGAAATTATACCTGATAATACTGAAGATAGAGCAAAAGTTTTATTTGACGAAATTATGCCAGATCAAGATATAGATTTAATAAATGTTTCTATAAATATGACAAGACCTAAAATTTTAATCGAATTACCTTTGAAGATACTAGAAAAAATATGACAAACTTAAAAAAAATAGTTGACGAAATAAACGATTTAAATAAAACAAACTTTGAATCATTTATTTCTGAACAAATTTTGTCAGCTAAATCTAGTTTTAATAACGAACCTTGTTTTTCTTTTTACAATAAAGATTTTACTATTGACGTTTGGAAACATAATGATGATTTTGATGTAATAAAATCTATTATTTCAAGTTCTAAAAAACAAACAAATAAAGATTTTAAAAAAAAGATGAAGAAAGAAGACGTTATTAAAACGATACAAAAAGTGATTGATGAAATTTTAGATTAACAAAGTAAATGAAATTAAGAACAAATTATATACTTGAACATAGTAGAGTTCAAGGACCTGGCGATAGATATACAATTTGGGTTCAAGGGTGTAGTATAAGGTGTCAAGATTGTAATAATAAAGACACTTGGGATTTCAATTCAGGTAAGTTTTTCGAAGTAGATTTTCTCACAGATAATATTATTAAGTCTAATGTCGATGGTGTTACATTAACTGGTGGCGAACCTCTTGACCAGTTCGAGTCTGTATTAAAATTAGCAAAAAATATTTTTCAATATAAAAACATTTTTTTGTGCTCTGGTTATTATTTTCCTATAATACAAACTAAATTCAAAGAAATTTTAAATTTTGTTGATATTGTTTGTTCTGGTCCTTTTAATTCTTCGTGTATTTGTACAAATGCTCAATGGAAGGGTTCTGATAATCAACAAATAGATTATTTGACAAAAAGAGGTGAGCTTGTAAAAACAATTCCTATAAATAAAAGAGAATATAGAATAAACAAGCACACAGGTGAAACTATTATCACTGGTTTTAGTATGTAGTAAATTATAGTTTTTCTAAAATGTTTATTTAATAAGTTTGTTTATGGAGATTACTGAAGTTCGTATAAAAATTTCTAAAGATTCTAGAATTAAAGCTTTTGTAAGCGTGACTTTTGATAATGTTCTTGTTGTTCATGGAATAAAAATTTTAGATGGCGAAAAAGGAATTTTTATAGCAATGCCTTCTAAACGTGTAGAAACAAAATTTAAAGACTTAGTACATCCTATAAATACAGATTTTAGGAAAACTATTCAAGATAGAATTTTATTAGAGTATGGAAAAATATCAAAGGAGAAAATATGTCTAATGAATTATTAATTTTTTCAAAACAGATACGAAATGCTGCAAAGAAGTTAATTGAAGATAATACTAAAGATAAAGACGAAAATGAAATTAGAATAAATAAAGAATTACAACTTTATACGACTTTTATTAGAAAATTTCTTTCTGTAAAAGGTAATAATGAAATTTTTTCTAAATTAACACCTTTATTCGAAAACCCAAGACTTAAAAAACCAAGAAATGCAATTCTCTTAATGCTTGAGAAAAATGAAACTCAACCTATTGAAAAAAGCACTCCTGAATTAATAATGGATCTTAGAAGATTACTGCTCAGATATGGTAATTTATCTAATAGATATCCTGCTATTAAACTTTTAAAAGAAATTCTTAATTATGGTGTTGTAAATGGAGTTCCCGCTTTTAAACGTCTTTTATCTATAAGACGTAGACTCTATACGACGTTTAATTCACAAGCAGAAGAAAAAAATGAAAAATGATAAAATTATAAACGAGATTATAAGGCAGTCTAATTATAATTTTAAAGAATTAGAATCTGATTGATAGTTTAAAAATTTTTGATTATTAATTTCACTCTTAAGTTATTTTTAAATATAATAAAATAACTTAGGAGTTTTTTGTCATGTCTGAAGAATTTAAAAATGTATATTGTCCCGAATGTAATAGCCCTATGCAAAAACGAAATGGAAGAAGAGGTGAGTTTTATGGGTGTAAAAATTTCTTTATAACAGGTTGCACAGGAACAAGAACAGTAAAAGATGTAGAGCTTTATGATAAAGAAGTTGAACAACAATTTGATAACTTAGAACAACTTGACAAAAATAAAAATTGTAAAAACATAGAACTTATACCTACATTAAAATTTCCTCTTTTGTCTTTTAAATTTCAAACTTTTAATCCAGTACAGTCTGAAGTTTTTAAATATTATGATCAAGATATAAATTGTGTTGTTGCAGCTACAACATCAGCTGGAAAAACTACTGTAGCTGAAATGTTTATGTCTCATTCTATTGCTCAAGGTAAGAAAGCTATTTTTCTTTCACCCTTAAAAGCAGTTTCACAAGAAAAATATGAAGATTGGACATGTGAAGATCATGCTTGGAGTAAACTTAATGTAAGTATTGTTACAGGAGATTATCAACTTACAGACAAACGGGTTGAAGAACTTAATCAAGCAAATATTATTATTATGACTTGCGAAATGCTTGACTCTAGAACAAGAAGAATAGCTATTGAAAAAAATAGTTGGCTTTTAGAAGCAGGAACTATTGTCCAAGATGAATCACACAGCATTGGTCAAATAGGTAGAGGAGACAAAATCGAATCAGCAATGATGAGGTTTTCAAAACAAAACCCTGCATGCAGAATAATATTTCTTTCAGCGACAATGCCCAATGTAAATGAAATCTCAAAATGGTTAACAATGTTAAATAATAAAAAATCTGAACTTATAAATTCAGATTATAGACCTTGTCAATTAGATATACATTATGAAATGTATGATGATTATGGCAAATATCAAAATGTAGAAAATAATAAAATAGAAAGAGTAGTAGAATTAACACAAAAATATAAAGATGATAAAACTATTGTTTTTGTACATTCTAAAGCTATTGGTAGGAAAATTTATCAAGCATTAAAAGACATAAAAGAAAACGTAGAAATTCATAATTCTGAATTAAACTTAAAAGATCGTATTAAAGTCACTAAAGAATTCAGGGAAAAAGGAAAGCTTAGAATAATTGTTGCAACAAGTACTTTAGCTTTAGGAATTAACCTTCCTGCAAGAAGAGTTATCGTAACTGGAGTACATAGAGGAATACAAGAAGTTGAGCCTTTAGATATTGTTCAAATGTGTGGAAGATCAGGAAGAGTTGGTTTAGATCCCAAAGGTGATGCACATGTATTGCTTCCTCAAAGAAAATTTAATCATTATAAATCTTGGTGTAAAAATATTCCTTCTATAAAATCTACAATTAATAATCAGGATGTTCTTGCATTTCATATTATTTCTGAAATATCTGAGGGCGAAATTTATAATGTGCAGACTTTAGTTGATTGGTATAATAGAAGTTTAGCAGCTTTTCAAAGCAATTTTTTAGACAGAGTTGATGCAGAAAACTTATTAATAAAACTTAATAAAATAAAAGTTATAGAAAAAAAAGACGACAGGTATATTGTTACAAAATTAGGAAAAGTAGCAGCATATCTTTATTATAGTCCTTATTCTATTTCAAGTTGGTATTTTAATTTTAATAAAATTTTTTCTGATAATAATTTAGACGATTATTCTATAAGTTGGGCTTTGGCAAATATACCAGATAATAATAGTAGTTTTATAGGAAAAGAATTGAATGATATTGTTCAAACATTTATTAATGTTTGTAATTGTAAAAAATATATTATTTCAAATTCTTGTGCTTCTGTTGGTATTGTTTTTCATAGTTGTTTAAATTATTCTGAAGAAATTGGTGCGCATTTAAAATCTCAAGTCAAGTTTGATTCTGAGAGGATGTGTACAGCTTTAGAAATGATAGACAAAATGTATGCACATTGGAATAAATCAGATTTTTGGAAAAGATTGCAAATGCGAATTGAATACGAAATATCTGAAAAACACACTGAGTTATGCACGTTAAAAGGTATTGGTGGTATTAGAGTAAGGAAACTTTTTGATATGGGTATACAAAATATTAATGATTTTAAACAAAAATCTTCTGTATCAAAAGAAGTCTTAGGAGACTTTCTTTATCAGAAAATTTTAGTAGATAATAACTTATATTGCTAAGATCAGACAGATACCTCTTCTTCAATTACATTTTTATAATTAATAGTACACCATAAAAACAAAAACAAATATGATAGCCAGTGTTTTAGATATATATGTTTTTATTTAAAAATTATTAACAAAAAAGACTTGTTTTTTTACTGTTTTTATTCTAAATATTAAATTATATAAAATTATTTGTATATTGTAGTTTGTAAAAATAATAATTAAATATTTAAGAAAGTTTAATATGGGAAATGAAAAATTAATAGAAAAAAAAGAAAGTTTTAAAACAGCATTATTATTTATAGAAAATATTATTGAAGGTCAAGAGATAGATAGATTTAAATTTACTCCAAAAGAATTACAATCTTTAAGTTTTATTCAAGAGCTCCTGTCAATTCATATCAACGAATTTGAAAAATTTTAACTTATTTTTGATGCTAATTATAATTAGAACTACTAATTCTAAGGAGATTTGTTAATAATGACATTATACACTTCGCATTGTCCTAAATGCAAAATCTTAGAAAGAATATTAATAGATAAAAAAGTTGATTTTATTAAAGAAGATAATGAGTGTATTTATTTGCCTATTGCAGAAAGTAATAATATTATGTCAATGCCTTTTGCAGAGATTTCTGGGAATATTTTGAATACGAAAGAATTACAAACATATATTACGTCAATCTGAAGGAGACAACATGTATTTTAAAACAACTTATGATGAGGCATTTGACGATTTGTATATGCATTTAAAATCAAAATATTCTTCGAAACTTTTTGATTTAGATGGTATTGGAAAACAATTAGATATGTCTTTATTTAGTAAAAAATTTTTTTCTTCTAAAGTTACTGCTGATGCAAGTATAGATGCTAATGCAAATGTAGATGATATTAGTGTTATTGCATATAATATTGAACTACCCAAACCGTATTTCAAGATTAATAGTTATTATGTTCTTTGGAAAGAACTTAAAACATTGTATGGTCATGAAGTTGCAAATGATATTATTGAAATGCAATTGTCTGGTGATATATATATACATGACTTTCATGGTATAGGTGCAGGTCTCCCATATTGTTTTAATTATAGTACTTATGATATTCATATCAAAGGTTTACCTATGATAAAGAAAGTAAAGTCATTACCTTCTAAATATCTATATTCTTTTAAATCTCAGTTGGAACAATTTACAACTATAGCTTCAAATTCTACTTTAGGTGCAACTGGTTTGTCTGATGTTTTAGTGATAATGAGTTTTTATGTTAAAAAAATTTTTAATAGTGGTCATGATGCAGGTTTTTATTTTGATGGATGGTTTTCAGATGAAGAAAAAGATAAAATACAAAACGACCTTGTTCTTCTTAATAAACTTGACAAAGATTCAGAAAAAGAAGTAGAAATAATGACAAATCGAATTAATGAAAAGTTAAATAAAACAATACCTAAACATGAAATTTGGTTTAAAGAAAATGTTTATCGATATGTAAAAGAGAATTTAGTATCATTTGTTTATACTATAAATCAACCTATGAGAGCAAATCAAAGTCCTTTTACAAATATAAGTATTTATGACAAGTTTTTTTTAGAACAACTTTCTGAAGATTATATATTTTCAGATGGTTCTAGTTCTGATATAAACATAGTTAACACTTTACAAGACATTTATTTGTCAGTAATTAATAAAGAAATGGAAAGAACGCCCTTAACATTTCCTATAACTACAGCATGTTTTTCTATTGATAAAGAGCATAATATCTTAGATGAAGAGTTTTTAAAATTTATATCAGAGAAAAACCAGAAATTTGGTTTTATTAATATGTATTGTGGAGAAAGTTCTACATTGTCTTCTTGTTGTCGTTTACGTTCTTCAAAAAACAATGAATATTTTAATTCTTTTGGCAGTGGTTCTAGTAAAATTGGGAGTTTGGGTGTATGTTCTATCAATTTTCCGAGACTAGCTATTAAACACTGTAAAAGTATTGATGGGTTTATTGATGATCTTAAGACTAAGGTAGATGTTTGTGCTAAAGTTAATAATGCAAAAAGAAAAATAGTCGAAAAACGAATTAAAAACGGTAATGAACCTTTATATTCGTTGGGTTTTATGGAACTATCAAAACAATATTCTACTGTTGGTGTTAATGGTTTTAATGAATGTATTGAATTATTAGGTGAAAGTATTCTTGAAGAAAAAGGTCAGAAACTAGCATTACAAATCCTTGACACTATTAATGATATGAACGATAAATTTCAGAAACAGTATAATTCTCCCCATAATTGCGAACAAGTACCAGCAGAAAACATGGGAATAAAAATGGCAGACAAAGACAAATTACTTGGTTTTCAAGAAAAATACGATATTTATAGTAATCAATTTATTCCATTGACAACTAATGCTGATATGTTAGACAGGATAAAGTTACAAGGGTTACTTGATAGTCATTTTTCTGGTGGATCTATTTGCCATTTAAACGTTGATATGCAAATTGATGACTCTAAAAATATTGCTGACTTGATTAGACTTACTGCAAAAAAAGGTGTTGTATATTTTTCTATTAATTATGTGTTAGCTGAATGTAAAAATGGTCATATGTCAGTTTCAAATGAAGATATTTGCGTAATATGTGGTGGCGAAATCATAGATAAGTATACTAGAGTTGTTGGGTTTGTTACAAATATAAAAAATTGGCATAAAACAAGAAGAGAAAAAGATTTTCCAAATAGACAGTTTTATAATAATATCAAAATGAAATAATTAATGAATATACTTGCAACACAATATTCTTTAATTACAAGATCCTTTGAAGTATATATTTCTGGGTGTAAGGGTAATCCTCATTGTAGCGGGTGTCATAGTAAAGAATCTTGGGATTTTGATCAAGGAGAAAAATTTGATATTTTTTTTAAACAAAAAATTCATAAAAAAATAAAAGATTTTTCTGAAATAATAGATTCCGTGTGGATATTGGGAGGTGAACCATTAGATAATGATATAAATCAAGTTTATGATTTATCTTTGTCTATTCATTCTACTTTTTCAGATTCTAATAAAAAGTTATGGTTGTTTACTCGTTATGAAATCAATGAAGTAGAATTAATATTGAAAAAAAGAATATATTTGTTCGATTATATAAAATGTGGAAGATATATAAAAGAATTATCAACTAACAATAATATACAATATAATGTTAAATTGGCGTCTAGTAATCAATATATAAAAAAAATTAAATAAAGGAATAATTATGTGTTTAGAATTAAAAGTTAAAAAGCTTTTTAATGACGCAAAATTACCAGTTCGTGCAAATCCTACAGATTCTGGTGCTGATGTTTTTGTTTATTCTTTCGAAAAAATATTTCCTGTGTGTAACAATAGTCACTATATAGAAAAATCTAATTCTATAATATTGTATCCAAACAATCGTGTTCTTATTAATACTGGTTTATCTGTAACTGTAGGCCCAGGATATGAAATACAAGTTAGACCAAGAAGTGGTAATGCTTTAAATAAGGGATTGATTGTAGTAAACAGTCCTGGAACTATAGATGAGAGTTATAGAGGTATGTTGGGTGTTATTGTTGCTAATATAGGTCAAGAAGCTCAAGAAATAAAAGTGGGAGATAAAATAGCTCAACTCGTAGTTTCTCAAGTATGTTTATTGTCAATTAAAGAAGTAAACACATTAGATAATACAGAAAGAGGAAATAATGGGTTTGGGTCTACAGATAATAAATAGTTTTTTATAAAGCTTTTATTTAAAGTTATCTTGTTATGAAGAAGCAAATAAAAGCTATACCACATATAAGAACAAAAGATGAAAGTAGTGCTGATCTATATTTTGAGTTTTTAGATCCTAAAGATAGAAAAGATTTTTTCGAAGACTTGACAGGACGTGATGAGCCCGACATAAGTCTTGCTGATTTTGGAACAATAGGTGATAAAGACATAGTAAATAAAGAAATTAAGCAAATTAATATAAAAGACTTAACAAAAAACACAGAAGAGTTCATAAAACGATTTATAAGAGACACAAAAAAACCTAAATATGATTTCCTCGATTATGACGAAAATTCTCACAAATATGTCTTAAAACCTAAATATGATATTGAAAAAATGATTAAAGACATAACAAATCTCAATTGATTTCGCTTTTCTATAGTTTTTATTCTAGTTTCTATTTTCATAAAATAGTCTACTTTTTAATAGGAGTAACATTTATGGCTTACAATGAGATATCTGATTTAATTTTAAAAACAGCTTATGTGTTAGATCCAAGTATACATTTATGTTCTGCAAAATATCCTAAAGATTTAGGTTCTTGGGGTTTAGACGAGACAAAACTTGAAGAATTGAAGCGACATTTAAGCAAGCTTACAGTCGAATTAAAAGTTTATGATCTTAATGAAGAAGAATTTCCAAAATTTAAAGGTCAAAGTCTTGTTGAGATAGAAATTAATTCTAGTACTTCAAGTTCTAAAAAAGCTATGGATGTTTTGAAGCGTCTAAAAGCTTTTCCTTTAGAAAAATATCACATTTCTAATTTTAAAAGAAAACCCAAACAAGAAGAAGAATTTTTAAACAACAATACGATTAATGAAGAAGAATAAAATGTTATTCATTGTAAAATTTAAAAAATATTAACAAGAGAGATAATTATGATACTTGGTTTGACATCAGTTTCGAGAAGTTATGATGGTTTGCTTGTTCCTATTGCAAAGTATACTTTAACAAGAACGTTAAAAGAACAAGCACCTAAAATTGCTACGTCTTTAGACTTTGGTTCTAAACCTGATATAGAAGATTTACAAGTAGATGTATATTCTACGATGCCAGCAATAAATAATATTACAAGTATATATGACAATAAAATAATAACAGCATATGTAAAATATGGTAGTTTTTATGTAAATTGTTATGCTCAAACAAGAGAAGAATCAAAAGCATGGATTGACAATTTTGAAAACGATATGGTAAAAAGAAATCAATATCGTGGTAAATGTTTATATGCTGAGAAAGAATCCATGTTTTTTAGAGATGTTCCAAGAGTCTCTTGGGATGATGTTATTTTAACAGAAAAAGCAAAAAAAGACATAAGATTAAATTCTATCGAGTTTTTAAGTAATGAGAAATTTTCTTCTTCTGGTATTCTTAAACGTGGTATACTAATGTATGGTCCTCCTGGAACAGGTAAAACTTCTGTTGTAAAAGCTATTTTTAACGAGCTTAATAATAAAAAAGTAAGTCGTCTATATGTCACTGCAGAGTCTTTTAGATATATGCCTATCAGTAAATTGTTTGAATTTATGGCATACCTCGGCCCGACAGTATTAGCATTTGAAGACATCGATATGGTCAGCGGTAATAGAGAAGCAAATACTGCTTCAAACCTTCTTGGAGATTTACTTACAAATCTTGATGGTATGAGAAAATTTCACGAACCAATTGTAGTTATTGCATCAACAAATAAAATAGATTTAATGGATGCTGCTTTAACTAATAGACCTCAAAGATTTGATAGAAGAATAGAAATAGGTTTACCTAATAATGCTAATCTAAAAACAATGTATTTTAAACATCTTGGTAGTAATGTAAATGAAGATATTATCACGCTTTCAAAAGATTTTACAGGATCACACGTTGTTGAAACTGTAAATACTGCTAAGATTCTTGCTACAACAAGCAACAAAGAAACAATAGATTGTTTGAATGAAGCTTGTAATATCATAAGAGAGAATTTTTTTCCTGGACAAACGACAATAGAAATAAAATCTTCTATACAAAAGTATTTTTCGAAAAAAGGTTATATAAAAACATCATCTATTTTAGAAAATAATATTGAAAAAATAGTAGATAGTTTTATACCAGTCAATACAACTGTTAATAACATTATAGATACTTATATAAAACATAAATAAAAGGGTTTATTATGGACATAAAAAAAATTACTGATGACATTCTTAAAAAAGCTTCTTATATAACAGATACCCGGAAAAAAATTAACAAATTAAAAGAAATTTTAATTACAATTTCTGACTTATTAGAAGATTTAGATGAATCTGATGTTAAAAAAATAAATGATCATTTAGATCACGGGACAAATTATATCAAAGAAATCATTGATAAAGCTATTAAATAAAGGGAATATTATGGACACATCTTTAATAGTAAATTCTATTTTAAAAGAATCAAAAATAAAATCGAAAGGCTATGTTACAAACATAGAGAATGATACTATAAAAAACAAGTTTTTTAGAAAAGTGTTATATACAGGTAAAAACAGTCAACTTGTATTAATGTCTTTAAAACCTAAAGAAGATATTGGTATTGAAGTACACGATGTCGATCAGTTTTTTAGAATAGATTCTGGTTCTGGTAACGTTATAATAAACGGTAAAAACTACAAAATAAAAGATGGTTTTGCTTTTATAGTTCCTGCTGGAGCTGAACATAATGTTATAAATACTGGTACTGAAGATTTAAAACTTTATTCTATATATTCTCCTCCTAATCATAAAGACAAAACTATTCATAAAACAAAAGCAGATGCTATAAAAGACGAGGAAATTTTTGACGGAAAAACAACAGAATAAAAAACCCAGTTTTTTACTAGCACAAAATACAGAGATCCTACTGATGATGAACTAAAAGAAATTCATGATTTCAAATGTTCTTCAGAAGAATTATTATAAGGTTTAGGTTACTCTATTATTGGTAGAGGTATTGAAAATCAAAAAAACAAAAATATGATTCTTAATGCAATAGAACGTTTATTAATTTTGCAACCAGATAATCAACAATACAAAGATGCATTAAAAAAAGAAAAAGAATCTGAAATTTTCAAATTCAAAACAGCATCAGTTAATAAAACTTCAGATTACCCAGATCATCCCGAGCAACTTGTAGTAAGAAAAAACGAATATTTTCCTAATGGAGTAAGAGAGATTGATATCTGGAATTTTTATGATGGTATTAAAAATAAATTAATTCAAGAATTCAAAAACAAAGATTTATTTGTTGTAATGGCAATAAAACCAGGATCAGAATTATTAACAGGTAAAAAATTCAAATAGAATAATAAAAAACAATCTAATTATTTGAGAGTTTTGCAAGAAATTAATAAAACTGGGAGCATTTTATTTGAAAACGAATAAGAAAATAACTAAGATTATTAATAGCATTTTAAAAGAATCTGTAGAGAAATTAGTTCCAGCAGAAATTAAAATTACATTAGAACCAAGAAGTTTAGAAGGTTTTCAAGAAACAGTACGTCAAGTGCCTGGTTTTGGAGGTTTTGTTGATGATAACCCAATTATGACTCTTAATGTTTTAATAAATCCCAAAATAACAAACGAAAGAAAATTTAGAGATGATTTGTCTAAGAAAAATCTTAAAACAGTTAGGGTAGATGTTATGCGGACTTAATTATGAGTTATAATAAAGAAAAAATTAAGATAGGATATATAGGTGATTTTGTAATTCATGACCATGATGCTTCTCATCATCATTGGGATTTAAGACTTGAGTTCCCTGTAAATTCTTTAAAAAATTCTTTAACAGAGTTTTATAAAAAAAGAGTATGGAATAAAACAACTGAACAAGAACCTGTGTTTCCTGATAAACCTGGTGTTGTTTTAAGAAGTTGGGCTATTCCTAAACATAAATTGCCAAAGTCAAAACCATTATTAGCTACTGAAACTGAAGAACATGATATCTCGTATAAAGATTTTAAAGGCATAATACCCAAAGGTAATTATGGTGCTGGAACTGTAGATATTTATGATAAAGGAAAGTTCGAGATAGTTGATTTTGTCTATGACAAAAAGTATGTTATAAAATTTAATGGAAAAAAAATAAAAGGTTATTATGCTCTAATTAAAACAAATCCAAAGACATTTTTATGGACAAAAGTAAAAGATATTTCTGAATATAAAAAAAGTAATTCAAATAAAATAATTGAAGAAATAGTACAAAATCCTTTAAGAGAGAGACGTGATTATGGAAAAAAAAATGCTTCAATTATAGACTTTCCTCAAAGCTCTCTTTGTCCTCAAATTTGGAATGTAAACTCTTTTCCTCCACAAATAAAACAAGAAATACGAGAAAAAATTTTAAGTGATCTTTTTAAAGTTTTTTTAAATAACTTTAAAGAATATAAAAAATGGGTTACAAATGTTTCAATATCAGGTTCTATAACGACAAATTTATATAATTTTAAGACTGATATAGATGTCAACGTATCAATTGACTATGATTTATTCAGGAAGTATAATTTAGATGTGTCTAGACATTGCTTAGATGATCTAGAATTAAGGACGTTTATCAGGAAAAAGGTTTATATATTGAATGGAAAGAAACTTGCTAGAGACCACCCTATTAAATATTTTGTAATAGGAAAAGGAAAGCAATTAGAATCAGATTTCGTTTATGATTTGTTAAATAAAAAATGGGTTGTTCAACCAATTTTAGTAGATAGTTTATTTAATCCAGACATAGAGTTTTCTGATGCTAAATCTTTAGCTTTAAATATTATATCTAAAATAATATTAGAAATCATGTTTATAAGAACTAATATAATAGATTTATTAAGGTTGCAATCAGCTGGTAAAGATACGTCAAAAATAGAAATATTTATAAAAAAAAGTATTGAACATCTTAAATTTTTAAAAAATAAAATAAAAGAAATCAGATTAATACGTTTTAAAACTAAAAATATTAAATTGTTGAGTTATTCTTTTAGTAAAAATTGGGAGTTTTTTAATATTGTCTATAAATATATAGACAAATATGGGTTTAAAGATCCTCTAGAATTTCTTTATAAGATGCTTACTGTAGAAGAAAAAAATGTTCTTGATATTAAACGTTTAAAAGTTTCTACTATAAAACGTTGTCCTAAAAAAGATTTAACAAAAGATAGACCAAAGTCTAAACAAAACTGGTGTCTTTATGATAGTAAAGGCGAAAAACTTCTTGGTAGACATCCCTCAAAAGAAAAAGCTTTATCTCAAGAGAGAGCGATACAGATTCACAAAAAATTATAAAAACAACATAAAAACTTTTATAATAGTTAATTAAAAATAATAGTGAATTGCATAGAAGAGACAAGAAATGCTTGAATTTAATATTTTACTTACGTCATTTTTAAATGCAAGAAATTATGATTTAAACAATAAGTTTAGTGTTGCATCTTGGAAACCCAATTGGTGTACTTATAAAGAGATTTCTTGTCTTTTTCCTTATGATATAAATGGTCTTAGATTAAGACTAAGAAATTGCGAAAACTCTGTCGATCAGTATGTTAATGAATTACGCGAAGGATATTCTGACAGATGGGATCAGATAGAATCTTGGTTAGAAAGTCTTAAAACAGATGAGCAGTATATTCTTTGTTGCTGGTGTCCGCATAGTAAACCATCAAAAGAATCAATTAAAAATTTTGGTTCGTTTTTTTGTCACACGACGCTTATCGGAAAAATGATAAAAACACATAGACCCGAACTTATAGTCAAATTGGACCAAGATAGAGAACTCAAAAGTATACCGTCGACAATAGACTGGTATAAAATTCAAGTAAAAAAAATTATTTCTGGTGGTCAAACAGGAGCTGATGAAGCTGGGCTTATTGCTGGAAAATTGGTAGGGTTAGAAACTGGTGGTTGGATGCCTGCGGGATTTCGAACATCTGAAGGCAGGAAACCAGAGTTTAAAGAATTATACAATATACAAGAGCACTCTTCTTATTATTATTCTCCAAGAACTTTTAAAAATGCTAAAGAGTCTGATGGTACTGTAAGATTCGCTTCAGATTTTTCTACAGCGGGAGAAATTTGTACTTTAAAAGCAATTAACCAGTATAAGAGACCATATTTTGATGTCGATATCAATAAATCTTTGTCTGAACAAGTAATTGGTTTTAGGAGTTGGTTAAAATGTAATTGTATTAAGACATTGAATGTAGCTGGAAATAGTGAAAAGAGTTCTCCTGATATAAAACAAAAAGTTGTAGTTTTTCTTCAAAAAGTATTATGTGGGTAAAAGATTTTTTCCTTGTTCTAATCTTCTTTGCAAAATAAATTCCGAAGGTTTTTGTGATGCAGGTGATATGTTAGAACTTATGTGTTCCCCAAGAGATATTTATCGGCAGTGTAAAGAAAGATATGTGGGTTCTATTATAATGGATTGTCTTAAAAACTTAATGAACAAACAAATAATTAAAGATTCTAAAGGAAATTTTTTTGAACAAACTAATCAATCGAAAAAAGTTTTTAAAATTACCAGATGATTGGTATGAAATTGTAAAAGAAGAAATAAATCGTAGTTATTTCCTTAAACTTAGAGATTTTCTTCTTTCTGAGTATTTATCAAAACATATTCGACCTTGTGCAGGTGACATATTTAAAACTTTCGAATTGTGTTCTTTTAACAATTTAAAAGTAGTTATTATTGGACAAGATCCATATCATAATCTGAATCAAGCACATGGTTTAGCTTTTTCTGTACCTATAGGTGTCAGTTTACCACCAAGTTTAATTAATATTTTTAAAGAAATTTCTAATGATGTTAATATTCAAGTACCTAATAGTGGATGTTTAGTACCATGGTCAAAACAAGGTGTTTTATTAATAAATTCATTTTTAACTGTAGAATTACATAAACCTTTATCTCATTCTAAGATAGGGTGGGAAGTTTTTACAGATTTTGTTATTCAAAAAATTTCTAAAAAAAAAGAAAATATTGTATTTTTATTGTGGGGATCTTTTGCTAAAAGTAAAGCTAGACTAATAGATTTTAATAAACATTGTGTTTTAACTTCTTGTCATCCCTCTCCTTTGTCTTCATATAAGTTTTTTGGTTGTAAACATTTTTCTAAAACAAATGAATTTTTAAAATCAAAAAATATTGAACCAATAAACTGGTCAATTTAATTTCCATTTCTATAGTTTTTATACTTATTTGTTCTAATAGACAAGTTTAATTTGTCTTATAAATTAATTAAAATTAAGAAAGGTTTTATTATGCCTACTTATGACTATAAGTGTAGACAGTGCAATAATGTACAAGAAGAGACTCATAATATAACTGAATTACCTAAAATAAGTTGTAGTATTTGTGGTAGTGAATGTGAAAAACAGTTTTCTTTAAACAAAAATTTTATTTTAAAGGGTGGTGATTGGCCAAGTCAAGGTTTTAGAATAAAAAAACAAATGACAGAAAAAAATAGTAGAATGAAGTCTAAGATGATCGAAAGAGAAAGATCAGGAGAAGGTGTAAGAAAACTATCAGATTTAAAATAATTGGAGATTAAAATGCGTTGTCCTATTTGTAATCTTGAAAAAGAAGATCATGCAAGAATTAGAATCGAAATTTTAGATAAAAAAAGCAAAGAAATAATAGAAGTTTCTTATGGAGAAATAATTTGTATTGATTGTTTGAAAAAAAGGTACAAAGATAGAACAAAAATCAGAGTGTATGTGTAGGTAAGTATGCCAATTTATGAGTATGTTTGTAAAAAATGCGGGAATAAATTCGAACAGTTTATGCATGTAAATTCTGATTTGCCAAAATGTACTGTTTGTAAAAGTGATGTTGAGCGATTAATATCGCGTTTTTCAAGCGTTGTTAAGGGTAGTGAGCACAGATTGTTAGATTGTGTTGTAGGGGAAGATGCTGACATAAGAAGAAGTTATTTAGAGAAAAGACGAAAAAGAAAACAAAATAAAATAAAGGAGTAAAAAATGTTTTTTTTAAAATCTAAAAAACTTGAAGGTGATTCACTTGTTGATGCTGTGAAGACTTTACAAAATACTGATAGTTCAAGGAAAGAAAAAAACAAATCGTTCGAAGATTTAAGGGAGACTTTTGGTGGTCTAATAGGAAAAAAAGAAAAATCTATTAGAGAAATTGCAAAAAATCAACAAGAAAGAAACGAGATAAGACACCATATAGAAAGTTCATTTCTTGAAGTTTTAATGGATGTGACACCGAAAAGTGCACCTGAAATTGTAGCTTATATTGCTAAAGCTTTTAATACGAAAATAAACAGACATTCTATAAATAATCTCTTGGGTAAAGGTGAGATTATAGAAGACATCAATAAGTACAAAATTCGTTTTAAAAATGCTTTAAGAACGTTTTTTGAGAAATATCATAGAATGCCTGATTTTAATAAAGTTGATGTTGATGATTTAGAAGAAGGCTCTGATGATTTAGATAAGTTCTCTGAAATAATGAAATCAAAAAAAGAAAAAGTTTTAGAAATTTTGAAACTTTTTGGTCAAGGAACAATTAAAAGTATGTATGAAGAAGTTGCAGGTGATGAAGGCGAAAATGCTCTTATTCTTATGGATACGTTGAAAAGCAACGAACCACTACCTGATGAAGTTTTAAGAGACAAAGAAATAATGAAAATATTTTCTGAAGAATTAAAAAAATTACCAGAAAATCAGCAAAGAGTTTTAATGGAATATTATCATCCAAACGATCCTAATGCTGATGATTTGACAAATAATCAAGTTGCTGAAAAATTACAAAAAGAAGACGAATCATATACTGAAAGAAATGTTCGTCATTGGTTAGCAATAGGAAGAGAGAAACTTAGAGAAAATAATAAACTTAGAGAACTTTATACTGCAAGTACAATTCGACGTCTTGTAAAAATTGCAATGTGCAAATATAAAACTTCAGAAGATATTGTTTTTGATATTGTTGCTTCTTGTATTTAGTTGTGGCTTTAATATGTATGTTGATTTAAACAAATAAAAGGTTAATAATGTCTACAGACACTGCTTTTTCTTTAGAAGCTTGTTTTGCTGAAGCAACAAAAAATCTTATTAATGATTCTGAAGATGTTGTTGACATTATTACTTTTTGCGAACATCCTCTTTATTTAGATCAACCTTTACATCCAGTAGAAAAATTAGTTCTTAAAGTTTATTATGGTTTAGAACTAGACAGTAAAGAAAAAAGTATTAAAATAAGGTCTTTTCCTTTTGATAGAAAAGGAAAGTATTTTACTGAAGTTGAATATGTTAATTATTTAATTCAGCAAAGTAGAACAAATTTAAAAGAAATTTCAACAAGACACCTTGTCGAATTAATTTTAGTTTGTGGAAGAAGATCAGGGAAGACATTTATTGCTTCTGTAATTTCTTCTTATGAAGCATATAAACTAATTTTAAAAGTCGATCCACAAAAATATTATAAACTTCCCCAAGGGGAAGAAATAAGAATTGTCAATATTGCTAGTACTACAGAACAAGCACTTATATTGGCAAAAGCAACACAAAATAGAATTCTTAATTCAAAATGGTTTGTTCCATATATAGAAGGAAAAAACCAATCTGATATAAGATTAAGAACAAAAAGAGATCTTGAACTTTATTCACAAGAAGTAAAACTTCATGGCAAACCTCTTGATACACATGCATCAATAAAGATTCTTGCTTTACCATGTACAGCTAGAGGTATTAGAGGTGGAAGTATAATAGTTGGTATACTAGATGAAATAGCACATTTTATAGATAATGAAGGTAATAGATCTGGAGATCAGATCTATGAAGCTCTTACACCTTCTATTGCTACTTTTGGTCTTGATGGAAAAATTATATGTATTTCATCTCCTTACATAAAAGCAGGTATTTTCTATGATCTTTATTTAGATGCTATAGGTAGAGATGGAGAAGAACCAGACGAAAATAAAGTAATGTTTCAAATTCCTACTTGGGAAATGAACGAGTCTATTACTTTTGAATATCTTGAAACTGAAAAGAAAAGGAATCCTGAATCTTTTGATTCTGAATTTGGAGCTGAGTTTTCTTCTGTTGTATCTGGATTTTTCAAATATCCAGAGAGAATAGACTTGTGTATATTAAGAGATGAAGAAACACAAGTACCATTATCAAATCTTGCACATTATATTGCTGTAGATCCTTCAGCTAATCAAAATGGTTACGCTCTTGCTATGGTTCATGTAGAACAAAGAGAAAAAATAAGATTAGAAAACGGAAAAGAAAAAAGAGAAAAAAAGCATATTGTTGTATTAGATAGATGGAAAGTATGGTCGTTAAAAGATCCTGAATTTTTTGGAATGCCCTATATAGATGAAGAAGTGATACATGAATACATGAACACATTGTTTCAAAAATTTAGAGTAGTAAAAGTTGCTTTTGATCAATTCGATAGTACTTCTTTTGTTATGAAATTAAGAAAGAAACATGTTGATGCTATTAAGACACCTTTTAGCAGACATTATAATACAAAGATCTTTAAAAATTTAAGAGACATTATTTATGACGAAAGACTTGATTTATTTTATGAAGAAAAGGGTTTAAAAGAATTAAAAAATTTACAAGAGAAACGTGTTGGGAAAAAACAATTTCTTGTTGAAGCTCCTACACAAGGTGAAATAACTACTGACGATATGTGTGATGTATTAGCAAATGCTTGTTATATAGCTACATGTCATCAATCTAGTTTTGCATCAACTGGGATAATAGGTACTAATGGTTCGCAAGTTTTTTCTTGTTCTGGGAACAGAGTTACAAGTCTTCAATCATATAAAAGAAAATTAAAGCTTCATAAAACAACAACAAATTTAGAAAAAGCAAAACAATTGAAAATGTATTAATGAAACAGATAGAAGAAATTAAATCTTTAATTAATAAACTTAAATTACAATCTCAAAGTGTACAAGTAAAAATAAATAGTTTGAAAGAAGATGATGTTTCTGTTAAATATTATTTAAATAATTTAAAAAGAATGTCTTTGCAATCTTTAGACTTGTTTATAGCAATTGACAAACAAATTGGTTATTTAGAAAATCAAAAAAAAATGTTGTTGTTAAGGAATAAAAAAAGGAGATAGACATGGATTATCCATGGTTTGATAAATTTGCTATTGAAGCTGCAGAAGATACAGAACCTGATGAAGAAACAGGAACAAATGAACCTGTTAGTGTCGATGATGAGACTGAAAATGTAGAAGAACAACCTGATACAGAAATGGCTAAAGATTTAACTGAAGATACTGGTACAACAGAATCTGAGCCAGTTGTTCAAGATACTGTTGACGTAAATAATATACAAGAACAAATTGATGGCTTGAAAACACAGATAGAAGATATGCAAAAAAATTTTGATTTAGAAGATGAAGTAAAAGATCTTAAAAGACGAATAGAGAACATATCAGTACCTGATGAGACAAATACAAATGACGATATTTTTCAATCTGCATCTTTACAAATTAATTATATAAAACGTTCTATAAGAAGATTTTTTAGAGTTAAAACATCAAAATTATCTGGAAAACAACAAAAAGCAATTGAAGATTTGTTAGAACAAAAACCTTCAATGTCTTCTCAAGAAATAGCATTACAACTTTCAAAATCTATAAATGCGTCAGATCAAGATATAATTGATTTTATTAGAAATTCTGAATTTAGATTTAGACATAGAAGACACGGTGTTGAAGCATCTGTAATAGACTGGAATTTTTTGAATATCTAATGGAAAAATTAAGGTAGAAATTAAAAATGATAAAAAGAAAAAAAGTGACATCGCTTGATTCTAGCGGTATGAAAAAAGCAGGTGCTACAATAAAATTTGGAAACGATTCGAAAATAATTGATTCTGAGTTTTATCAGGGCAAACCAAGAAAGTACGATAGACGCTTGCTTAAAGTTGTAGAACAAATGTCAAAGAAAATAAATAAGACTGCAAACATTTGCGGTGGTGCAAATGTAAAAAACTCTTTACCTTCTTTTTATCATCCAGAGTTCGAACCAAGTTCTATTTTGATGCCAAGAGATTATAGAGAAATAAATGCTTGGTGTAGATATTTTTATAAATATGATCCTCTTGTAAGTACTGCTGTAGATTCACATTCAGAATTGCCTATGTCTACAATAAGAATGACATTACCACAAGGAAAAGACAAAAACAAAAATAAAAGAATCCAGAGTGAATACGAAGAAATGTGTTCTACCGAGGGTATAGATCTTTTTAATAAATTACTTCAAATTGGTGTTGAATATTATAAACTTGGAAATGTGTTTCCGTTTGCACGTTGGAGCGAAAAAAATAATAGATGGTCAAAACTTACTCTTTTAGACCCTGATTATATAGAACTTGAAAAGTTACAATTTACTGACATAATGAGAGTAGATTTAACGCCAAACGAACAAATGAAAAAGATAATTAACAATGGGCCAAGCAATCCTAAAACAGGTTCTCTTTATCAAGCAATACCTGATGATGTAAGAGAACTTGTTCAAGCAGGTAAAAAAATACCTCTTAATACAAATCCTTCTCATGGTAGTCATGTAGCACATATAGCTTACAAAATGGCAGACTATGATTTAGTTGGTACAGGTATAGTAGAACGAAATTTTAAAACATTAGTTTATAAAGATAGACTAAGACAGTCTCAAGACGCAATAGCTTCTCGTCATCTAACTCCTAAACATTTGATTTGGGCTGAATCTAGTGGTATGGCAGATTTATCACAAATAAGAGAACAAGTTGATAATGCTTTTGCTGATCCTGATTATGCTATAATAACTAATTACGAGTTACATTGGGATTTGATAGGTACAAGTCAAGGTCTTATGGGTCTTGAAGCTGAATGGGGATGGATAAATGAAGAATTACTGATAGGATTAATGGTAAATAAAAGTTTTTTACTTGGTGAAGGATCTTATGCAAATGGCCAAACTGTACTTGAAGTCATGAACCAAAAATATTCTATATACAGAGAAAGAATTGAAAGTTATATTGTCCAGTATTTGTTTTTGCCAATGGCAATGAGAAATGATTGGGCTGAATATGAAGAAGGAACTGTAAAAAAAGAAAAAAAGATTAGATGGTCATATCCTAAAATAAAATGGAATAGACTTAATTTCGTCGATGATACAGCTCATAAACAAATGCTTTCTCAAATGGTTACACAAGGTCAAATCGACATGCAGACTTGGCTTGAGTGTTTTGGTCTTGATGCAGAAACTATAAAAGAAAGAATTAAAAGATTTGAGGGTACTCCTCTTGATATTAATTACTTTACGATGATGAATGGTGCAGCTACTGAAGCAGGAAGATCTCTTGCTCCTTATATTGCTGAATTAAGAGCTAAAGAATTAGGATTTGATTATCAACCTGAAACTACAGAAATGTTTGCTTCTAAATCAGATTCTTTTTCTAAAACAGGTGAAACAAGAGATGAAAGAAGATATGATAGACAAGTTAATAAAAAGAAAAAAGAAATAGAAGATAAAATAGAAGAATTAGAAATACCATTAAAAAAAAGAATAAAACCCGAAAGAAAAGACGTTAAAAAAGTAAAATTGTTTGCTGAACCAGTTAACAAAATTGATATTCCTGATATTCCATTTATTGATGATGATAAAGCAAAAGATATAGGAAATAATATTATAAAAGAAGAAAATTCAAGAAATTCTTGGATAGACTTTATGTTGAACAATTTAAAGTTTTCTCAAAACGCAAGAAGATCTGCTTTAAATTTAGAAAACGAAATATTGTCTCTTAATGGTACGTCTAATTCAAAAACAAGAATTCAAACAATAAGGAAATATCTTCCACAAATTTTTGCTACAAAAATTAATGAAGATCTTCCAATAGTTACAAAAACAGAGAAAGCAAGTAATATGTTTTCTAATGATATTTCTAATTTAACTTTTGAAATAGAATCAAAATTAAGTAATATGAAAAATGTTAATGATGTAAAAAATACTATAAGAACATTGATAAAAAAAGAATTCGAAAAATGAGCGAGAAATTAGTACAAGAGATTATTAAAAAAAGTTTAAGAACTGTATCGAAAAAAAAGTTTAAAGATAAAGAACAATTTCTTAATGCAGTAAATAATTTTGTTTCTTCTATAAGATCTAATCTTGTGAAGTTAAAACTTATAGACTATTATTTTTCAAATGATAAGTCAAAACAACCTTATCAACATTGGAATTTAAAATTTGAAATAATTTTTGATTTAAATGATGCATACATAGATAGTAAAATATATCAAGCTGGTTCTGTATACATTTTCCCTTCTAAAAAAATATATGCAGATATTCAGAAAAAAAGTTTATCATTATTTGAATCTTATCCAATATGGAATACAGAAAACACTATTGCAACTATATCTGGTAAAGCAAGAGATTACTAAATGAATACAATATCAATAAAGAAAATAGTCAATGAAATTTTGTCTACTAAAATAGTTACTATAAACGATCTTATTGAACATGAGTTTTGTAAAATAGCAATATCAGTAGGCGAACTTATTTTTAAGACTAATCGTCGATCTATTAAATATGCTAAAGGTTGTGTTGCTACATCAAAACGAAATGATCCTAAAAATGGTAGATGGACTTTTAGAGTAAAATGTAGTCAAGGTTGGAGTAAAGGACCTTACGATGTTAGATTTAAATTATTAAAAAGCAAAACAAAAACAAAAGGAATTCTAGGAAGAGAAATAGAAATTTCTTGTAATTGTAATTCGTGGAAGTATAATGGTGCAGATTATAACGCTTTAGATAAAGATTATTCTGAAAGACAGTATTCTAATGGACAACCCCCAAACATTAGAGATCCCCAAAGAAAATTTTTAATTTGTAAACATATTGCTGCTTGTGTACCTTTATTCAAAAGGTTTATTATTCCAGAAGGTTTTAAAGATAATGTTTTACCCAAGCCTTTAAAGATGTTACCAAAACAAATTTTGCGTAAAGAACCAGAAAAAGAAATTAAACAACAACCAAAAAAAATTAAACCTGTTATTCCCAAAAGAATTAAACCTATAAAACTTAGATAATGAGGAAAAAATGGTAAAAATGTTTTTTAAAGGTTGGAGAATGCCTGTAACTATAGGACCTACTTTATTGCAGACTGGATGGTATGGAGGTCAATGGGTTAGATTTACAGGTAATTTAACTGTGGAAAAAGCTTCTGTTTCTAGTGTCGCAGGTGTTTTACTGACTGGATATAAACTTGAGGATTGTGATGGTAAACCTTATGATTATAACAATATGGATGGATTGCAAATTTTTAAACCATATCAGTATGAAAATCAAGCGATAAATGCTTTTGGAAAAGCTACTATGGCTATAGATGATGGTCTTTATGATTTTAATTCAAATGTTTATGAAACACTTGTATACTCTTATAATCAAATTTTATATTTAAATTCTGAAGGTTTATTAACAAACGTTGATTCAGGATTTCCTTATATAGGTATTGTTGCGGGATTACCTTCAGACAATAATGGATGGTTAAGAGTTCTAGTCAGAATGTAAAAATAAAGAGAAGATTTTATATAGTTTTTATATTTTAAATCTTGTTAAATGTCTTGTAAATTTTGGAGGGTATATTTATGTCGTTTAGTAAATATGGCATGTTAAAGACAGCAAAGATTGAAGTTCTTGAAAATACTAATGATTGGGAAACAATTCGTAAACAAGCAAAAACTCTCCCAGAAGAAAAAAAAGAAGAAGAAGTAAAAGAAGCTGATTTTCAAGTAGTTGCTACAATAGATCCAGAAAAATTTGTTTATATACATACAACAATTATGGCTGGCGTAAAAACTTGTTCTAATGGTTATTGGATAACACCCGAGACAGAAAAATATATCAACGACAATCATGATGCTTGGACATGTGAAGATCTTTTAAACGATTGTAAGTCTTTCAAAAGAGCTACTACTTTTGTCGAACACGATCAAAGATTAGAGCAAGCAAAAGGAAAATGTATTGATGTTGTTGCTAGGGATATGGGTGACACTATATTGATTGATGTTCTTTTTTCTGTTGATAGACGACATAAAGATTTGGTAGCAAATATAGAAAATGGTATTATAAATGCTGTATCAATGGGTTGTACTACTGCACAAACAATTTGTAGTATTTGTGGAAATGTAGCAAGTTCTCCAGAGACTTATTGTGAACATTTAAAAAGAGGAAATAAAGGGAGTTTTTTTAAAGTAGAGGGTGCATCAAGAAAATCAGCTGAAATTTGTAAAAGTAATACTTTTTTTGATGTGTCTCTTGTAGCAAATCCTGCTTTTGCAGGTGCAATTTTCAGAAAAATACTTTCTCCAGAAGACAATAAAAAAATTCTTTCTGCATTATTAAGTTCTAAAATAGAAGCAGTTCATAAAGACAATGATATTTTATTAAAAGCAGCATCTAAAGAATGTGATGCAGTGACAGTCTCAATTAAACAAAACGGAAAAATAGAAATAATAACTCCTAAACAGTCTTTTATTTCTGAAGAAACTCTTGACAAAGAAGAAATTGAAAAAATATGCTCGTTTGTCACAAAAGCTCAAAAGCCTTTAGTTGAAAAAGTATTTGAAAAACTTTTTGGAAAAAAACAAGTCTCACACCCTATAGAAAATGAAAGTGGAAATAAAGATTTTTCTATATCTGATTCTGATTATTCTGATATTCCATATAGAGACAGATTTAAAGCTTTTGAAAATGTTAATACAGAATCACAAAATCTTCCAATATTAGATCTCAAACCTAAAGTTTATATTTTAGATATTAACCCTAAAAATTTAGACACTGTTATGTCAAGAGTTGAAGGATTTGAATGTTTAAAATGTGGTTTTAAATCTGATTTATGGAAAATAAAAGCTTCTTCTATAGATTCAGGTAAGACGACATCTTTAGAATGTCCAAGATGTTTTTATATAGCTGAAGAGACAATATATAAAGATTCTTCCAAATCAAAGTTAAAAGCTGGAGACAAAGTTAAAATAACAACAGGAAAAGGGAAAGATAAAACTGGTGAAATTATTGGCAAAAAAGGTCCTTTATTTATCATAAAATTAAAAGACAAATCTGTTGTAATGAAATTCGAAAAAGACATTAAACTATCTACTGAAAAACAAGCAAGGGTATTTATAGCTTCTCAAGATATTTTTGTAGAAAATGATGAGGGAACCTTTTGGTTTGATGAACAAGGCAATTCAGTAATAACCAAAGGGGAAAAAGTTTCTTTTGTTACTGATGTTGATAATGGCAAATATGGTCTGTTTACTACTGAAACAGGCGAAGATTTTTTTATGCCTATGTGTCATGTAAATGCTAAAGGATAAATATGTTGTTTATTTCAAATTTTTTTTCTATCAATAATTCATCGAAAAAATTAAAAAACGCTCAAGATGTTTTAGAATTATATGCTGATTTAAAAGCTTATAGATTTGAAAAAGAAGTTGCTATAGTAGAATCTTCTAAAAATAAAATTATAAAATATATTAAAAATACGTTTCCTTCAAATCCTGTTAGAGCTACTTCTGAAATCAATAAATTTTTATGTTTAAATAAGAATTCTAAATCTATATGGACATGTGGATTTAGAGACAATGAAGAAAGATGGGTATGGTATGAAGATAGCAAACCCAAAATAACAGTTTGTTTTAATGAAGCTTATAAAAACGGGACATTAGAAGACAAAGTATATTTTTATTCTGCAAGATATGGTATGGACATAATATCACGTATAAAAAAATATAATATTAATAAAATTGCTAAAGAAATAAATGGATTTATTTTAGAAAAACCTTATATAAAATTAACTTGTAATAATTGCAAAAATGAAGAAAATTATACAATAGATGATCTTGTAGATTCTAACAAGAACTCTAATTATAATTCTAATAATGTAGTATGTCAACATTGTAACAAATTAATCATATTAAAATAAAGAAATTTACGTCTTTTTTAACTAATTTTTAGGAGGAACTATGGCTTATAACTGGCATGCAAAAGTACACAAAACAGGAACTAAAGTTGCTATTTTTGATGGACTTAAGTTAGTAAAAGTAGTAGAATCATCAAAAGAAACATTTGAGCCCGCTGAAGCTCAAAAATTTGCTGAAAAAGCTATAGAACAACTTAAAGAAAAAACATCAGCGCAAATGACGTCACCAAGTGAACAACCCTCTACTACAAGTGAAGCTGAACTTCAAAATATATCTATGTCTGTTGCAACACAACAAGCAACTGGTGGAAATGAAGGAAAAGAAGTTGAAGAAAAAGGCAGCGATTTTGACAATGATGAAAATGGTGAAGACGATGAAGATGATGAAAAATTAGCAAGTGAAAATACGAATCTCAAAAAAATAGTTTCTGGTTTGAAAACTACACTTGCTAAAGAAAGAAATGAAAGAATTATTGAAAGAAAAGCAAGAAGAGGTTTGGCGATAGCAAAACAACTTGTAAACGAAGGTGTTCTTGAAGACAGTTATGAAACAATAAAAAACAAAGTTGCTGAAATAGTTAAACTTGAAGAAAGCGAAATCGAAAGACTTGAAAGAAAAATTGCTGGCGAACACGAATTTGTTTCAGTAGAAGATGCTCAAAAAGAACTTCGTAGACAATCAAGAATATCGAGAATTAATCGCCAAGCAGCTGCAGAAGCTCAAGAAGACAACGATGAAGAAGAAGCTGATAAACTAGACAGAAAAGCTGACGAAGCAGAAGCAAAAGTTGCTCACATTCAACAAGTTATTTTAGACATGTCTAAAACTGCTGAATCAGATCAAACAAATAATGAAAAACAAAAAACAGATACTACAGTAGCAACAAACAATGAAGAACAAAAAACTGCTGAAGACGAAAGTACACAACATACTGAAAAAGAAACAACAGAACTTGAAGAAAAAACTGAAAATTCTAAACCCGATGAAGAACCTAAAGAACAAGTTGCTGAACCAGAAAAAACTTCTTCTAACGAACAATACGAAAAACTTTCTGCTTTAGCAAAAGAATATCGTACTATCGCTGCAAATCACAGAAAACTTGCTGAAGTAGCTGAATCTAATGCTGATATTGAAACAGCAGACGCTCAAGACGCTATGGGAGATGAAGCTGAAGAAAAAGCAGAAAACATTGAAGAGAAACTTGCTGAAATGAGCGCTTTAGAATCAGAAAAAAATGAAGAACCCGAAGAAAAAGCTGATGAAAATTCTTCTAATATTGAAGAACAAACAGAAGAAAACAAAGAATCAACAAAAAAAGAACCTGGAAATGTAGTTACTTCTTCAAAACACTCTGTTCTTAAAAGAGAAGATGGTGCTATAGTAGAAGAAAGCTTTGGAATCGATAAAAATGCTTCTCTTGTAGAAGAAAATGATTATTCAAACGATCCTGAAGTTGAAATCCTTTCTAAAATGTGGAGAAGCGTTCCAAAAAACGATGAATAAAAAATTTGGAGATTAATTCTCCAAATTTTTGTAAACCTTTTATAATTCTATATTTATTGGTTTTTAGATTTAATTAAGTTTTAATAGTTCAAACTAAACTAAGGAGTTGTTTCATGGCACTTAGAATCCTGATCCCGGGTGACAGAAATCCTCTGTCAACATTGGCTCCTAGCGCTTTTACTCGTCAGAATTATGGCGCTGCTGGTGCTACGTCAGACCGAATAACAGCTGACACACCGGATGGAGTCCTGGCAGGTATGGTCGCGGCCTATTCCGACAACTATGAAGTCGACATTTGTACGGCTTACAAACCTGTTGGAATTTTCCTCAACGACGCTGCTGGTTCACCGTTCGAAAATACCCCTGCTGTTGCTTCGGGTAAAATCACAGTCATGCGTTCTATGGGATCGTATGAAACTGACATTTATGAAACTCGCAATGAAGCTGATTCTGCAGATCTCGTGTATACAGCTGGCGAGCTACTCTATGTCAGCGACTTTGGTCTTCTAACATCTGAAGATCTAAGTTTAAATTGTCCCGCTGTCGCGCGTAT
>Ga0172380_10002435_pt1 | contig 28584 bp, 31 predicted proteins | sample Leawe162metaG_FD_119747 | JGI IMG/M metagenome (GOLD analysis project Ga0172380, IMG submission 119747) | Leachate microbial communities from a municipal landfill in Southern Ontario, Canada - Leachate well 162 metaG | ecosystem: Engineered > Solid waste > Landfill > Unclassified | place... | reverse complement strand
TAGTGGCAGGTCGCGCCGATCAGCTTGACGCCGCGCTCGTAGGCCTGGTGGTAGGGCTTGGCGCCGACGAACGAAGGCAGGAAGGAGTGGTGGATGTTGATGATCTGGCCCGGGTACTTGGCGCACAGATCGGGCGACAGCACCTGCATGTAGCGCGCTAGCACCATGCAGTCGCCGTGCACCTCCTCGAAGATGCGCTGCACTTCGGCGTAGGCGGTGGCCTTGTTGTCCGGCGTCACCGGCACATGGTGGAAGGGAATACCGTGCCACTCGACGAAACCACGGAAGGTATCGTGGTTTGAGATGACGCAGGGAATCTCGATATCGAGTTCCTTGGCCTGCCAGCGCGCCAGCAGGTCGTAGAGGCAATGCTCCTGTTTTGACACCAGCAGCACCAACCGCTTCTTCATTGCCGAATCGTTGATCTGCCAGTTCATCTGCAGCGGCTCGCCGACGGCGATGCGGAAACGCTCGCGGAACTCGGCGAGCAGGAATGGCAGCGAATCGGCCTTGATCTCCACACGCATGAAGTAGCGGCCGGTCAGGTCATCGGCGTGATAGCTCGACTCCAGAATCCAGCCGCCATGCTCGGCGATGAAGCCGGAGGTGCGGGCAATGATGCCGACCTGGTCCGGGCAGGAAGCGGTCAGCGTGTAGAAGCGTTCGCGGTGCATGTGTTGGCCGGATAGTCAGTAACTGGATCGGGGTCGGATGGGCATGCCACTTCCGGTGCATCGTCACCCCGGCAAAAGCCGGGGTCCAGTTCGGGGGACATTCTGGATTCCGGCTGTCGCCGGAATGACGTGCTTACGGATGGTTTGTCCTTATGCCCTGGCGAACGCCTTGTCGATTTCAACGCGCAATTCAGCGTAGCTCTTCGTCACCGGGAACTGTGGGAATTCGCGGATCACGTTTTCCGGCGGATGGAAGAGGATGCCGCCATGCGCTTCGCCGAGCATCGCCGTGTCGTTGTACGAATCGCCGGCAGCGACGATCTTGAACTTCAGTTCCTTGAAGCGCTTCACCGCTTCCTGCTTCTGGTTCGGCATGCGCAGGTGGTAATTGACCAGCATGCCGGCAGCGTCGGCCTCGAGCGAATGGCAGAACAGCGTCGGCCAGCCCAGTTGGCGCATCAGCGGGTGGGCGAATTCGTAGAAAGTGTCGGAGAGGATGATCACCTGATAGTCCTCGCGCAGCCCGTCGACGAACTCGCGGGCACCGGCCATCGGGCCCATCTCGGCGATCACCTTCTGGATGTCCGGCAGGCCGAGCTTGTGCTGGCGCAGGATAGCGAGGCGATATTTCATCAGGACGTCGTAGTCCGGCTCGTCGCGGGTGGTGCGACGCAGCTCGGGGATGCCGGTGCGTTCGGCAAACTCGATCCAGATTTCGGGGACGAGGACACCCTCGAGGTCAAGACAAACGATTCTCACCGGAATTCTCCCTGGCATGGTGGTGGCCGCTACCCAGCGGCAGTTTCAAGGGCCGAATTCTACCATCCCCCGCCTTCGATCCCGTTCAGCCTTGCCCCGCGAGAAGTACCTTGCCGGGGCCGCTGCGTTTGGCCGTGTACATCGCCTGGTCGGCGCTACGCAACAAGCGTTGAGCAGTCTCGCCGTGTATCGGCCAGAGTGCGATACCGATACTCGCACCAATCGTGACTTTACTATCGGCGATCGATGTCGGTTGGCTCAGTGTTCTGACGATCTTTTCGGCAAGCATCGTGACGGCAGCGATGTCGCGTGCTTCTTCGACGAGAACGACGAACTCGTCGCCACCAATACGGGCCACCGTGTCAGCGGCACGAATACTTTCTCGCAGACGGTTGGCGATGACGCTGAGCATCTGATCGCCCGCATCGTGGCCAAGCGAGTCATTTACTGCCTTGAACCCATCGAGATCGATGAGCAGCACGGCGAATCCTTCGCCGCGACGGGTGGCGCGCTGCTGGGCGTGGCTGATGCGGTCGAACAATAGTGTGCGGTTTGCCAGTCCGGTCAGTGGGTCGTGGTGAGCCATGTCGTGCAGGCGGATTTCACTCTTGCGGAGACGTTCGTTGGTCTCGGCCAACTCACGGGTGCGCGCTTCGACGTGTGCTTCCAGCGCCCGCTCGCTTGATACAAGTACGTCAATGCGCTCCCGTTCTGCCTGCAGTGCCCGCAATTGCGCAGCTTCCTTTTCCTTGCGCAGCAGGTGGATGCGATCGGCCAGGGCAAAGGAAAGTAACAGCATTTCCAATGCCGAGCCGATCTGGATGCCGTTGGCGGTAAAGAAATTTGTTGGCAGCAAGGCCATGTTGCGCAGGCCCATGATGGCTACGCCGCCGAGCAACAACGACCAGGCGGCGAGAAAGAAGCGGGCGCCGGCATCACCACGACGAAGCGCGACCAGTGCGCTGAACACCGCAACTGCGGCAAAGGAAACCCCAAGCAGTGACGTGGCGATGGCCGACTGGCGATAGGGCAACAGCAGCGGCGCCAGTGCGGCAAGGGCAAAGCCTGCAGCGAGTATGACGATGACGCGATCGAGGTGGGGATGATGCTTGGCGGTATCGAGAAAGATGCGCGTGAAAAGCGCGCCGAAGAAGCCGGTGGCTGCGTAGCCGGAACTGAATGCCATAGCTTCCCAGCCAAGCCAGTCGGGCCAAAGATACTGGTAGCCAAAGCCGCCTTGTGCCAGCTGCCCGACGGCCATGGCTGCAACGAAGGCAACATAGGCGAGATAGCTGCGGTCACGTAACGAGAACCACAGCAGCAGGTTGTACAGGCCAAGGGCGAGCAGCATGCCGTAATAGAGGGCGTGCGCACCGTAGGCATCCTGATCACTTGCGTGCAGGGCTTGTGGTTGCCAGAGCGTCAACGGCACGGTCAACGAACCTGCGGAGCTCACGCGCAGGTGGAGTGTCTGTGTTTGCCCAGGAGCAAGTTTGATGGGGAAAACAAAATGGCGGTGGCGGAAGGGGCGCTGTTCAAAGTGCACGCTGTCGCCGGAGAGCACGGCAGTGCTGCTGTCGGGAGCGAAGAAGGCGACATTGTCCAGTGTCGGGAAGCCGACCTCGAGCAGCCAGTCCGGGCTTGTGGCTAGTGTCGGCTGTAGCGTGACGCGCAGCCACCAGGCTGAGGCGGAGTAACCAAGATTGAGTTCGCCGCTACTTGGGTGCGCGCGGAAACGAGTTGCATGTTCTGGTTGGCGAACGTCGTCAATGCTGAGCCGACCATCCGGATCTTCGAGTATCTCGACATGGGCAGCAAGTGCGATTTGATCAGCACTTGCATAGAGCGGAAGTGGTTGGCTGGCAGCCAGCAGTGGCGCGCTGACAAACAGGCAAATTGCGAGACAGAGAACGCGAAGTCGGAGCATGCCGGATGCCGGAGGAATAGTCCGCCAATTCTAGCTGAGCGATTCGAGTTCAGTATGGATTTCGAGCCAGCGCTCTTCGGCGATGGCGATTTCAGCGTCCAGCTGCCCTTGGCGCTTGAGTTTGGTCTCAAGCGCCGTACGATCCGGCGAGGTGTAGATGGCTGGGTCGGCGAGCTCCTTGTCGAGCGCCGCTTTCTCGTGGTGCCAGCCGGCCAACTGCTTGTCGAGCTGCTCGCCCTCCTTGATCAGCGGCCGCTTCCTGGCAAGCATTGCCTGCCGCTCGGCGGCGGCCAGTTCGCGGGCTTCCTTGCGCGCGGCCTTGTCGGCGACGATCTCGACGGCCGGTGCTTTTGCCGCCTCGCGTTGCGTTGCCAGCCAGCCGGCGTAGTCGTCGAGGTCGCCGTCGAAAGGCGCGACCTTCCCGTCCGCAACCAGCAGCAGCGTGTCGGCGGTGGTGCGCAGCAGGTGGCGGTCGTGCGAAACGAGTACGACACCGCCTTCGTATTCATTCAAGGCCAGCGTCAGCGCCTCGCGCATTTCGAGGTCGAGGTGGTTGGTCGGCTCGTCGAGCAGCAGCAGGTTGGGCTTTTTCCAGATCAGCAGGGCCAGCGCCAGCCGCGATTTCTCGCCGCCGGAGAATTTGCCGCAGGGGGCGTTGGCCATATCACCGCGGAAGTCGAAGCCGCCGAGGTAATCACGCAGCTCCTGTTCGCGAGTGCTCGGGTCGAGGCGGACCATATGCTGCAGCGGCGATTCGTCGGGGCGCAGGTGCTCAAGCTGGTGCTGGGCGAAGTAGCCGATGGCCAGCCCCTTGCCTTCGGTGCGCTCGCCGGCCAGCGGCACCATTTCTGCCGCCAGGAGCTTGACCAGCGTCGACTTGCCGGCGCCGTTGCGGCCGAGCAGCGCGATGCGTTCGCCGGGGCGCAGCGTCAGTTCGATGCCATCGAGGATGACCTTCGTGCCTGACTCTGTGTTGTAGCCGCCGCGTGCCTTGTGCAGCACCAGCAGCGGATCGGGGGCGGCAGCCGGGTCGCGGAAACGGAAGGTGAAGGGCGTGTCGACGTGGGCCGCTGCCACCTCCTCCATCCGTTCCAGCGCCTTCATCCGGCTCTGTGCCTGCCGCGCCTTGGTTGCCTTGGCGCGGAAGCGGTCGATGAATTTGTGCAGGTGCTCGATTTCGCGCTGCTGCTTTTCGTACATCGACTGCTGCAGCGCCAGCTTGGCCGCACGCTGTCGCTCGAAGGCGGTGTAGTGGCCGGTGTAGAGCTTCATGCCGCCCTGCTCGATATGCAGGATATGGCTGACCACGGCGTCGAGGAAATCGCGGTCGTGCGAGATCATCATCAGCGTTCCGCGATAGCTGCGCAGCCAGCCTTCGAGCCAGAGCACGGCATCGAGGTCGAGGTGGTTGGTCGGCTCGTCGAGCAGCAGGAGGTCGGAGCGGCACATCAGTGCCCGCGCCAGGTTCAGGCGCACGCGCCAGCCGCCGGAGAACTCGGCCACCGGCCGGCCGAGGTCGGCATCGGAAAAGCCGAGGCCGTGCAGCAGTTCGGCGGCACGCGCCTTGGCCGAGTAGCCGTCGATTTCGGAGAGGCGTGCGTGCAGCGTGCCGATGTGGGTTCCATCGTGCGCCGCTTCCGCTTCGGCCAATGCGCGCTCGATCTGACGTAATTCGGTGTCACCGTCGAGCACGAATTCCAGTGCCGGGTCGGCTAACGCCGGGGTCTCCTGCGCGACATGGGCGATGACCCAGGAAGGCGGCAGTTCGAGATCGCCGCGTTCGGCATGCAGGGCGCCGGTGAGTAGCGCGAAGAAGGACGATTTGCCACTCCCGTTGCCGCCGGTGAGGCCAACTTTCCAGCCGGGGCCAAGCTGTAGGGAAGCGTCTTCGACCAGAGGTTTGGCGGCGCGGGCAAAAGTCAGGTTGCGGAGAACGATCATGGTGGGAAATTAGGGGCAGCACCGGTAAGGGGCGCGGGAGCGGGTAAAATCGCCATTTTACCGGCTTCGACCTGTGAGACCGCCATGCGCTTGATGATTGTGCCGCTATTGATGTCCCTGCTGGCCGTGCCAGCGTTCGCCCAGGTCGACTCTCAGCCGATGTCCGAGATGGAGCGGCAAGGCAAACTTGATCAGGCACGCAGCCTCCGGGATGAGTCTGCGCGCATGCAGAAGGCGGCTGATGCAAGCCTGAAGGCCAAGAACGAGATCTGCCACAAGAAATTCCTTGTCAGCAGCTGCCTGGAGGATGCGCACAAGGCGCACATCGCCGAGTCACGGGCGGCGAAACGTAAGGATCTGGAGGCGGGCGAGCTGGAGCGTGACGTAAAGCGTCGCGATGTTGCGGTCAAGGATGCCAAACGTGCCGCCGAGATGCCGAAACGCGAGGCTGACCAGAAAGCGCAGGGCGAGGCCTATCGGGCGAATGAGGCAAAGCGTGCCGATGATCGGGCAGCCAAGATGGCGAAAAAGGAGCAGAAGGCGGCTGAGGGGCGGCGCAAGCATGCCGAGGCACAGCTCAAGCACCAGCAGAAGCTGGAGGCACAGGCCAGAAAAGAGGCCAAGGCTGCCGAGAAACGCGCTGCCCGCGAAGCAAAGGCGGCAGAACGGGCAGCGCGCAAGGCTGAGAAAGCCACTGGCAGCGCCAGTGTGCGCCCGCTACCGGCTAATCCTTGAAACGGATCTCGCCGGCCAGCGCCGGGTGGCGGCCGGTCTTCTCGGCGTAATAGTCGCGCAACGCCTGGAGGTCGGCTTCACGGTCGCCGGTCAGGTGCAGCCAGCGTTCAATACCGATGGTTTTGTGCCGGTAGTCGATGAAACCGAGTCCGACCGGCACCTTCGCCGCCAGTGCCAGACGGTAGAAGCCGGATTTGAGATGGTCGGTCTGGCTGCGGGTGCCTTCGGCAGCGATAGTCAGATGGAAGGTTTCCCGTTGGCCGTACTCGCCCACCAGCTGATCGATGAAACCGGCCGCCCGGCTGCGATCGACGGGTACCCCGCCCCAACGCTTGAAGAGGCCGCCCAGCGGGTTCTCGAACATTGATTTCTTGCCGACCCAGTGCATCGGAAAACCAATGGCGAACCGCCACAGCATGGTGATCGGAAAATCCCAGTTGGAGGTGTGCGGATAGGCAATGATCACCGACTTTGGCATCGGTGGCGGCACCCAGACCGCCTTCCAGCCGATCAGTCGGAGCAGAAAGCTGCTGATGCCGCCGGCCATTTCAGGAAAACTCGCAAAATGGCGCGCGGCATCCCGGACGCAAAGCGCCGCTGCAGACTGCACTATTCAGTGCGGCGAGGTGGTGTGACAAAGTCCAGGCTCCTCTGCGCGTGTCGCTATTCGACGCCCTGGCTGGCGAGATATTCCTCGTAGCTGCCGTGGTAATCGTTGACCTTGCCGTCCTTGATTTCCCAGATACGGGTGGCCAGCGAGGAAACGAATTCGCGGTCGTGCGAGACGAAGACCAGCGTGCCCTTGAATTTCTCCAGCGCGGTGTTCAGCGACTCGATCGATTCCATGTCGAGGTGGTTGGTCGGTTCGTCCATCAACAGTACGTTCGGTTTCATCAGCATCAGGCTGCCGAAGAGCATGCGCCCCTGTTCGCCGCCGGAAATGACGCGCACCGCCTTCTTCACCTCGTCGCCGGAGAAGAGCAGCCGCCCGAGCGTGCCACGGATCAGCGTTTCGACATCCTCGCCCTCGTAGCCGCCCATACGCACGTATTCGGCGATCCAGTCGGTGAGTGGCGTGTCAGCGTCGAACAGCGCGGCATGGTCCTGGGCGAAGTAGCCGGGCTTGGCCTTTTCCGCCCACTTGATCGTGCCTTTGCTGGGCTGCAGATCGTTGGCCAGGCAGCGCAAGAGCGTCGTCTTGCCGACGCCGTTTTCGCCGATGATGGCGATACGGTCGCCAGCATTCACCGTTGCGGTGAAGTTGGCAAAGAGCTGCGCGCCACCGGCGAAGGCATGGCTGACGGCATCAAGTTCAACTGCCTGGCGGTGCAGCTTTTCCTTGTCGTCGTATTCGAAGCGGATCCACGGGTACTGGCGTGACGACGGCTTGATGTCTTCCGGCTTGATCTTCTCGATCAGCTTCATGCGCGAGGTGGCCTGCTTGGCTTTCGAGGCGTTGGCCGAGAAGCGGCGGACAAAGGTCTGCAGTTCGGCAATCCGGTCCTTGGCCTTGGCGTTGGCGTTGGCCTGCCGCTCGCGTGCCTGCGTTGACGCCTCCATGAAGTCGTCGTAGTTGCCTGGATAGATGGTGACTTTGCCGTAGTCGAGGTCGGCGACGTGGGTACACACCTGGTTAAGGAAGTGGCGGTCGTGCGAGATGATGATCATCGTCGACTCGCGGTTGTTGAGCACGTCTTCCAGCCAGCGGATGGTGTTGATGTCGAGGTTGTTGGTCGGCTCATCCAGCAGCAGGATGTCCGGGTTGGCAAACAGCGCCTGCACCAGCAGCACGCGCAGCTTCCAGCCGGGCGCGACTTCGCGCATCGGGCCGTTGTGCTGTTCGATCGGGATGCCGACGCCGAGCAGCAGTTCGCCGGCGCGCGATTCCGCCGTGTAGCCGTCGTACTCGGCGAACTTCGCCTCGAGTTCGGCGGCGTGCATGTAGTCGTCCTCGGTTGCATCCGGGTTGGCGTAGATCGCGTCGCGCTCGCTCATGCAGGCCCACATTTCGGCGTGACCCATCAGCACCACGTCGAGTACGCGCTGGTCTTCGTAGCCGAACTGATCCTGGCGCAGATAGGCCATGCGCTCGTGCTTTTCCTTCGAGACGTTGCCGCCGGAAGGGTCGAGCGCGCCGCAGAGGATCTTCATCAGCGTGGACTTGCCGGCGCCGTTGGCGCCGATCAGGCCGTAGCGGTTGCCCTCGCCGAACTTGGCGTTGACGTTTTCGAAGAGGGGTTTGGCCCCGAACTGCTGGGTAATATTGGCGGCGACGAGCACGGCGGAATCCTGCGGATGTAGGTCAGACGGATAAAACGATGAGGAGCAGCTATCGTGGCCTCCCTGTCAATCAGGGAGAAGCCGGCGCCAGAAGCGACAAGGGCGGCACGCGCCGCCCTCCTTCTTCCGGCGAGCCGGAGATTACTTGCCGGCGCCCAGCTGCGGCTTGTTGCGCTGATGGCATTCGGCGGCGTAGATGGCCTTGCGCACGCCCTTGGTGTTGTTGCGGTACAGGCGCTTGGCGGCCTTGGAAAGGCAGCGGCGCTCAAAGGCCGAGCGGCGGTCGCGGTTGGAAGTGGAAGCCATGTTCAAACTCCAGGTAATGGTGGGTGCTGCTGTTTATCGGGGGTAGAAAAATTCTTGAACCGTGAATTTTAACGGTTTTTTGGTGTTCTGCGGAGATTTTCGGCCATTGCCACGCCTTGTCGTGGCCTGTGGCGCCTGCATTGCCGTCGTCCAGAGTCGATTGCACAGGTGTCACGGCAAATGGGCTCTAGCCGCCGGACGCCTTCCCCGATATCCTCACGCCCCATGCTGCAAGCCCTTTCTGCCGACCGGGGTGGCGCCCTGAACGTTGCCCATCTTGGCCAGGTTTTTACCCCCGAACCCATCGTTCGCCGCATGTTGGCGTTGATGAGGCATCGCGGCCGCGTGCTCGAACCTTCCTGCGGCGACGGCGCTTTCGCGCGGCAGTTGCCGGGTTGTACGGCGATCGAGATCGACCCCCGGCAGTGCCCACCGGGGGCGCTGAACCTGGATTTTTTTGCCTATCCGGACAGCGAGAAGTTCGCGACCATTATCGGTAATCCGCCCTATGTGCGTTATCAGGACATACCTCCGATCACGCGCGAACACCTGTCTTCCGAGTATTTCGATGCCCGCTCCAACCTCTATCTGTTTTTCATCGAGAAGTGCTTGCGTCACCTGGCGCCAGGCGGCGAACTGATCTTCATTACCCCGCGCGACTTTCTCAAGGCCACCTCGGCGGTTCGTCTCAACCGGCTGCTGCATGCGCAAGGAACGATCACCGATTTCATCGAACTCGGTGATGCCCGTATCTTTACCGGGGCAACGCCCAATTGTGCGATCTGGCGCTTCGAACGCGATAATTTTTCGCACCGCACGCGCTATGAAATCGGGAGTGGCGGCAAAGGCGAAGGCAAAAGCCGTGTCGAGGAGCGGCATTTCCTGCTCACTGGCGGGCATCTGGCCTTCACCCGCGCCGACTACACGGTACCGTTGGCCAGCATTTTCTCGGTAAAGGTCGGCGCTGTATCCGGTGCCGATGCCGTGTTTGCCAGCGACAAGTACGGTGATATGGATTTTGTCTGTTCGCACACGGCGCGCGATGGTAAAACGCGGCGGATGATTTTCAATACGCCGCACCCGGCACTGCAGCGCTACAAGCAACGCCTGTTGGCCCGCCGCATTCGCCGCTTTGACGACGCCACCTGGTGGCAATGGGGTCGCCTGCATCCGATTACCGAGCGGCCGCGCATCTACGTCAATGGCAAGACGCGCAGCCCGCAGCCGTTCTTTCTTCACCCCTGCAACAACTATGACGGCGCTATTCTTGCCCTCTTCCCGCACGACCCGGATGCTGACCTGGAAGCCCTGTGTGCGCAGCTGAATGCGGTCGACTGGGGGGAACTCGGCTTCGTCTGCGATGGTCGATCCCTCTTCGCCCAGCGCAGTCTGCAGGAGGCGCTGCTCCCAGAGTCGTTCCGCCGCAGCATCCCGTAGCCGGGCGGTGTAACATTCCGGTTCAACAACAGGCGGCTCGAAGCACGGGCCGTACGGAGACAGAATTGCCATGGTTCCGCATCTCACTACGGCCCTGACCGGGCCGCTGCTCGACCTTGAGCGCCGCTTTCTCGATGCCACACCGCAGATCGAGCGCTGGCTGCGCGCGCAGTGGAACGAGCACACGCCGCCCTTCTATTCCTCGACCGACCTGCGCAACGCCGGCTTCAAGCTGGCGCCGGTCGACACCAACCTCTTCCCCGGTGGTTTCAACAACCTGAATCCGGCCTTCATGCCGCTGTGCGTGCAGGCAGCGATGACGGCGATCGAGAAGTTCTGCCCGGAAGCCTGCGGCTTGCTGCTGATTCCGGAAAACCACACGCGCAACCTGTTCTACCTGCAGAACGTCGCGCAGCTGGCGGTGATCCTGCGCCAGACCGGGCTCGAAGTGCGCATCGGTTCGCTGCTGCCGGAGATCACGCAGCCGACACCGATCGAGTTGCCGAACGGCGCCGTGCTGACGCTCGAACCCCTGCGGCGCAACGGCAACCGGCTGGGGCTGGACGGGTTCAACCCGTGCACCATCCTGCTCAACAACGACCTGTCGGCCGGCGTGCCGCCGATCCTGCAGGGCCTGCACGAGCAGTTCGTGCTGCCACCGCTGCATGCCGGCTGGGCGACACGGCGCAAGTCGAACCACTTTGCCGCCTACGACGATGTGGCCAGCGAGTTTGCCGCAATGGTCGGCATCGACCCTTGGCACATCAATCCCTACTTCTCGGTCTGTCGCAGCATCAATTTCCACGAGCGCCAGGGTGAGGAGTGCCTGGCCGCCAATGTCGATGCGGTGCTCGGCATGATCCGCGAGAAGTACCGCGAATACGGCATCGACGAGACCCCCTTCGTCATCGTCAAGGCCGACGCCGGCACCTACGGCATGGGCGTCATGACGGTCCGCGATGCCTCGGAAGTGACCGGCCTCAACCGCAAGCAGCGCAACAAGATGAGCGTGATCAAGGAAGGGCAGGAAGTGTCCGAGGTCATCATCCAGGAAGGCGTGCATACGCAGGAACGGGTGAACGAAGGTGTTGCCGAACCGGTGGTGTACATGATCGACCGTTATGTGGTCGGCGGCTTCTACCGGGTGAATTCAGCACGGGGGGTGGACGAGAATCTCAACGCGCCGGGCATGAGCTTCGAGCCGCTGGCCTTCGAGACCAGCTGCCTGTGTCCGGACATGCGCCAGATGCCGGATGCGCCACCCAACCGCTTCTATGCCTACGGTGTCGTTGCGCGGCTGGCAGCGCTGGCGGCGTCGATCGAAATCGAGCGCATGGCACCTGAGGCGTAGGAAAAATTCGCATGCGACTGCTCTTCATTCTCGACCCGCTGGCCGAACTCAAGGCCTATAAGGATTCGTCCGTGGCCATGATGCGCGCTGCGCAGGCGCGTGGGCACGAGGTCTGGGTGGCATTGGTCGATGCGCTGTTCTGGGCCAGCGCTGGCGGCGTTTCCTGCACGGCTAGCCAGCTGGAGCTTGGCGACGACGATGTCGACTGGTATCGCGAAGTCGGCCAGGCTACGCTGCGACTGGCAGATTGCGGTGCCGTGATCATGCGCAAGGACCCCCCCTTTGACATCGAATACGTGACGGCAACCTGGATGCTGGAACGTGCTGAAGCCGAAGGGGCGCGTGTTTTCAACCGGCCACGCGCGCTGCGCGACCACTCGGAAAAATTTGCACTGGCCGAGTTTTCGGCCCTCGCTCCGACGATGCTCGTGGCACGCGATGCGGCGCGCCTGTCGGCTTTTATCGATGCAGAAGGCGATACGGTACTGAAACCTTTGGATGGCATGGGCGGACGCGGCGTTTTTCGCGTACGTGCCGACGACCCGAACCGCAATGTGATCATCGAAATGCTTTCCGACAACGGGACGCGCAGTGTGATGGCGCAGACCTATCTGCCGGCGATAGCCGAGGGCGACAAGCGCATCCTGCTCATTGGTGGTGAAGTGGTGCCTTGGTGCGTGGCCCGTGTTCCCAAGGCGGGCGAATCGCGCGGCAACCTTGCTGCCGGCGGGACTGGCATCGTGCAGGCGCTGTCGCCACGCGACCGCGAGATCGGCGAAGCGCTAGCGCCCATCATGGCCGAGCGCGGTCTTGTTTTTGTCGGGATCGATGTCATTGGCGATTGTCTGACCGAAATCAACGTCACCAGCCCGACCTGCATGGTCGAGATTCGTGAGCAGACCGGCTTTGATGCGGCGGCGATGTTCATTCAGGCTGTCGAGAAGGCATGCGCCGTTTCTTCCTGATTGCGCTTGCCCTGCTACTGTCGGCCTGCGGCAAGCCGCCGGTGCACACACAGGAAGCCTTCGTTTTCGGCACCCGCGTCGAAGTGCTGATTGCCGATGGCGATGCCGTACAGGCGAAAGCGGCTGCTCGTGCCGTGCTGCAGGAGTTCGACCGCCTGCACCGTACCTACCATGCCTGGCAGCCGTCTGAACTGACGGCGCTGAATGAGGCCATTGCCGCTGGCAGGGCACAATCGGTGTCGCCGGAGATGGCTGGCTTCATCGCCGATGCCCAGCGCGTTGCCGCCGCTGGCGAGCATCTGTTCGACCCCGGCATCGGCCGGCTGATCCAGCTGTGGGGTTTCCAGTCCGAGGAATTCCGCCCGCTGCTACCCGATCCGGCGGTGCTGGCTGAATGGCGGAAGGCCGCGCCGTCCATTGCCCAGCTTCATATCGATGGCCTCCGGGTCAGCAGCGGCAACCGGCAGGTCGCCGTCGATTTCGGCGGCTATCTCAAGGGCGTGGCGCTCGACCGGGCCGCTGCCCTGCTCCGGGCAAAAGGCGTGCACAACGCGCTGATTAACATCGGCGGCAATGTCATGGCGCTCGGCAGCAAGCACGGCGAACCTTGGCGCGTCGGCATCCAGCACCCGCGCCAGCCGGGAGCGCTGGCCACCTTGCAGCTGCATGATGGCGAGGCCATCGGCACCTCCGGGGATTATCAGCGCTACTTCGAACTCGACGGCCGCCGCTATTGCCATCTGCTTGATCCGCGCAGTGCGGCCCCGGTCGACCACACCCAATCATTGACCGTGCTGGTACGCCCGCAAGCGCTGGCCGGCATGCTCTCTGACGCCACTTCGAAGCCCCTGTTCATTGCCGGTCGCGAAGGCTGGCAGTCATTGGCCCGGAAACTGGAGATCGGCGACGTTCTGCGCGTGGGCGCCGACGGGCACATCCAGGTCACCCGCAGACTTGCAGCCCGCCTCAAGTTTGAGCCGGGTGTGCCAGCGCCTGAGATCATCGAATAGAATGCAGCAATGATCGGAATCCTGCTCATCACCCATGGCACTTTTGGCGAAGCGTTGATCCAGAACGTTTGCCACGTACTCAACAAGCGCCCACCGTTGATCGCCCAGCTCGGCGTTGCCGCGCAGGATGATCCGCTCGACGTGCTGCCGCTGGCAAAGTTGCTTCTCAATGAAGTCGATGGCGGCAAGGGCGCACTGATATTGACTGATATCTATGGGGCCTCACCGGCCAACCTGGCGCTGAAGCTCCTGCAACCAGGGCATGTCGAAGGGGTGGCCGGGGTCAGTCTGCCGATGCTGCTGCGTGCCATCACCTATCGCAACAAGGGCATGGAAACGATGATCGCCAAGGCGATCAGTGGTGGCCGCGATGGTGTGTTGAACATGTTGAAGGATGTCTGATGCTGCGTAGCGAAACCGAAATCGTAAACAAGCTTGGCCTGCATGCACGGGCTTCGGCCAAACTGACTCAGATGGCCGGCAGTTTCAAGTGCGAAGTCTGGATGGAAAAAGGGCCGCGCCGGATCAACGCCAAGAGCATCATGGGGGTGATGATGCTGGCTGCTGGCAAGGGCAGCCAGGTCATCGTGGAAACTGACGGCGCGGACGAGCAGGAAGCGATGACCGCACTGCGGGCACTGATTGCCGACAAGTTCGGCGAGGACGAATGATGTTCTCTCCTCACGCCTTACTCCTTACTCCTTACAGCGTATGAGCTTTACCCTGCATGGTCTCGGCGTCTCCGGTGGTATCGCCATCGGGGTGGCGCACCTCATATCACACGCGACGCTGGAAGTGGCGCACCTGACTATCGCGCCACGTATGGTCGAGAAGGAGCTGGCGCGTTTCGATACGGCGCTGGAAAAGGTGCGGGCGGAGCTGGTGGCGATGAAGGAAGGTACCGAGCATGCACCCGCGGAGTTCGGCGCTTTCCTCGATCTGCATCGCATGATTCTCGATGACCCCGAGCTCAGCCTGGTGCCGCGAACACTGATCAGCGAGCGACGCTGCAACGCGGAGTGGGCGCTGGTGCAACAGATGGAACATCTGGTTCACCAGTTTGACGAGTTCGAAGATCCGTATCTGCGCGAACGTGGCCACGATGTACGCCAGGTCGTTGAGCGGGTCATCAAGGAATTGTCGGGCCACCCTGGGCGGGCTTCAGTACGCGCGGCGAAAGGGGTCAAGGAAGAAAACCTGATCGTCGTTGCCCACGACCTCTCTCCGGCCGATGTCATCGCCTTCAAGGAACACCATTTCGCCTCCTTCATCACCGATGTCGGCGGTGCCACATCGCATACAGCCATTCTCGCGCGCAGCATGGCGGTGCCGGCCGTGCTCGGTCTGCAGAATGCCCGTCAGCTGATCCGCGACAAGGAAACGCTGATTGTCGACGGCCGACGCGGCATCATCATCGTCAATCCCGATCCACGGGTGCTTGAGGAATATCAGTTCCGCAAGAGCGAGATCGAGATCGAGCGTTCCAAGCTCAAGCGCCTGAAGACGGCAAAGACCGCCTCGATCGACGGTGTCGATGTCAGCCTGCAAGCCAACATTGAACTGCCTTCCGATGTGCCGGCGGCACTCGAGGGCGGAGCCGAGGGGGTCGGCCTCTTCCGTACCGAATTCCTCTTCCTCGACCGAGGCGAACTGCCCTCCGAAGACGAGCAGTTCGAGGCCTACCGCAAGGTGGTCAAGGGCATGGACGGCAGACCGGTCACCATTCGTACCTTCGATCTGGGCGCCGACAAGGATCTCAACCCCGAAGGCACCATGGGTGACCGCGTCAAGACCAATCCGGCACTTGGCATGCGCGCCATCCGCGTCTCGCTGGCCGAGCCGAAGATGTTCCAGACGCAGTTGCGGGCGATCCTGCGTGCATCCAAATATGGCAAGGTCAAATTGCTGATCCCGATGCTGGCCCATGCGCACGAGATCGATGCCACCCTCGCCGCTGTCGAGCAGGCAAAGTCCAGCTTGCGTGGTGACAAAATCGGTTTCGATGCCGGCATTGAGATCGGCGGCATGATCGAGATCCCGGCCGCTGCACTGGCTGTCGGTCTTTTCCTGCGCCGCCTCGACTTTCTCTCGATCGGCACGAACGATCTGATCCAGTACACGTTGGCCATCGACCGTACCGACGAGCAGGTGGCCCCGCTCTATGACCCACTGCACCCGGCGGTGCTGATGCTCATAGCGCATACGTTGCATAGTGGCGAGAAGGCAGGCATCCCGGTCTCGGTCTGTGGCGAGTTGGCCGGAGACCCGGCGCTGACCCTGCTGCTTCTGGGCATGGGGCTGCGTACCTTCTCGATGCACCCGGCGCAGATTCTGGAGGTCAAGAGTCGGGTACTCAAGGCCAACATTGCCGAGCTGGCGCCGCAGGTGCGCAAGATGCTGCGACTGGAGGAACCGGCGAAAATTCGTGAGCAACTCGATCGGCTGAACGGCATTGTGCCTACCCTGAATTGACAATTTTCCGTCGCTGCGGTTAACTACCGCCCCATAGCGCCGATTTGAACGAATCAGCTTGCGGGCGCTCAATAAATGCGGCTAAAGCGAGGGCAGCCCAGTCCGCGCGAAAGCAAACGCCGACTGGGTTTTTTGTTTCCGAAAGGCCAATTTTGCAGGTGAGCAGCAAATGAATTCCGTTGGTGTCGTGACGCCGCAGCGCGTCGCCTTCGACGCCCCGATCACGCTCCGGGGCGGTGTCACCTTGCCCGGCTTCGAGCTGGTCTATGAAACCTACGGTGAGCTCAATGCCGAGGGCAGCAACGCCGTGCTGGTTTGCCATGCGCTTTCCGGTAGCCACCACGTTGCTGGCGTCTATGCGAATGAGACGAACAGCGTCGGCTGGTGGGATAACCTCGTTGGCCCGGGCAAGCCGCTCGATACCAACCGCTTCTTTGTCGTCGGGGTGAACAATCTCGGTGGTTGTTATGGCTCGACCGGGCCGATGAGCCAGAATCCGGCGACCGGCAAACCCTACGGCGCGGATTTCCCGGTGGTTACGGTCGAGGATTGGGTTGCTGTCCAGGCGCGCTTGGCCGACCATCTTGACATCGGCTGCTGGGCAGCAGTACTCGGCGGTTCTGTTGGCGGCATGCAGGCCCTTGAATGGACGTTGCAGTATCCCGACCGAGTGCGGCATGCACTGGTGATCGCCTCAACGCCGAAATTGACGGCACAGAATATCGCCTTCAACGAGGTGGCGCGTCAGGCGATCCTTACCGACCCCGATTTCCATGGCGGCCATTTCTACGAGCGGGGTGTAGTACCGGTGCGTGGTCTGCGACTGGCGCGTATGGTTGGCCATATTACCTATCTCTCGGATTTTCAGATGGCCGAGAGATTTGGCCGTGAGCTGAAAAATGACAAGCTCTCCTATGGCTACGACACGGACTTCCAGATCGAGTCCTACCTGCGCTATCAAGGGGATAAGTTCACCACCTATTTCGACGCCAACACTTACCTGATCACGACCAAGGCGCTGGATTACTTTGATCCGGCCAGCGGCTATGGTGGCGACCTGCAGGCGGCGCTGGCGCGTGCTAAAGCCAACTTTTTCGTAGCCAGCTTTTCGACCGACTGGCGTTTTGCGCCAGAGCGCAGCCGGGAAATCGTTTATGCACTGATGCATAACGGTCGTGACGTGTCGTATGCCGAGATCAACTGCAGTTCCGGTCACGACTCCTTCCTCCTTGATGACGCGCACTACCATGCGGTTGTCGGCGCCTACTTCGACAGGATCGAAACATGACGGAAATATTCGGCCGTTTCGACTTTGACGTGATTGCCCGCTGGATCGTCCCGGGTGAGCGCGTGCTTGATCTTGGCTGCGGCGATGGGTCGCTGCTCAAGTTCCTCAAAGCGGAGAAAGGTATTCGAGGCTACGGGGTGGACAACGATCCCGATAATGTCCTCGCCGCTATCAAAAACGGTGTCAATGTCCTTCAATTTGACCTGGAGAAGGGCCTGGCTGGCGTTGACGACGATGCCTTCGACCACGTCATCATGTCATTGTCGCTGCAGACTGTGCGCCACACCGTGCCGCTGGTTCAGGAAATGCTGCGGGTTGGTCATGAGGCCGTGGTGTCTTTCCCCAACTTTGGCCATCGTAGCCACCGCGAAGCCATTGCCGAGGGGCGCATGCCAGTCTCCGAGGCGCTGCCTTACCAGTGGTTTGACTCGCCGAACGTACGCTTTTTCACTATTGCCGATTTCGAGTCGCTGTGCGCTGAAAATGGCATCGTTGTGCGTGAAGGCCTGTTCTTCGACGAAGGCCGGGCGGTAACCGAAGCCCCCAACCTGAACGCTGATGTGGCGCTTTACCGGCTGGGGCGGAAAGCGCTACGCTCGTAACCGAGCTCGGCCGCCCGGTCGAGCAGTTTGTCCAGCACGGCCTTGTCCAGCGTCGGCGTGCGTGCGAGTACCCAGCCATAGCGTCGGCTGGGTTCGCCGACCAGCACCCAGCGATAGTCTGGATCCAGCTCAAGCACCCAGTAATCTCCATAAAAAGGTCGGAAGAAGCTGACACGCAGCTTTGTATTACTGCTCCCTTCGACAATTTTGGCAATACCGTTGGCAGATTCCAATTCGCCACTGGCTGTGCGGCAGCGGTTGGTGACACGGATCACGTCACCTTCAAGTACATATTCCGCCTGTGTCTCGGCGACACACATCGACTGGAAACGGTTGGGGATCAGTGCCACCTCGTGCCAGGTGCCAAGATAGCGTTTCAGGTCCACCGTTGCCACGGTTGGCAGTGGCAGCTGGCTGGTCGTCGTGCAACCAGCCAGCGCCATCAGCACCGCCAGCGATAACCATAGCGATTGGCGAGCGTATTTCATCGTTTCTTCTCCAGATTGTAGTTCGATGCTGCGTCGGACCGTCTGAAATCAGCCCAGGTTATCCCCTTCGGCTGCGCGTGGTCTGTACGCAGGCGGAGCGTATTCGGGCGCCCTTGAATTGGCTGCTCCGGGAGCACGATTTCCTGTGGGGCACAGTCTATACCCGGACTGATCTCCCGCAGGGAGCGGACCAAGGGCGAGCCCTCCGGTCGCTCCCAAGCGACAGACAGGGCTGATCGTGAGACGGCAACCGGTAGACGCAGTGCCGACGTTTCCCATATGACAAGGAAGGGCTCGCTTGCCGAGGCCTGGGTCTGAGGTGTCCAGCTCGATAGCATTGTTACCCCGGCTGGATTTTTCCAGTAGACATGGAGCAATGGGAGTGGACGATCTGCCGGCCACAGCAGATGCAAATCGTTGTCGCGGCGGCACATCGTCGCAGTTTCCGTCTGCAGCATGTTCGTGGTCCGGTAGGTGCTGCTTTCCACGTCAACGCGAATCAACTGTATCCCGGCCGGTGCCTGATAGTGAATTGCCCAGACGGCCTCATGATTTGGCAGTGTCAGATGGCGTGCAGTGATTGCACGATAGGGCGAGGGGGCAACTGACGCATTGTCCGCCTCGGTTGCTCCTGTGTCGCTCAAGGCCCTGCTGGCTGTTTGCAAATGAGGCATCAGCATGCCGGCTATGGCAGGGATGATGCCGATCATGATCAAGCCGCTGAAAGCAATCCATATGGCCTGCCCGCGTGCCAGCCCAAGCATTCGACCGAGCAGCCAGTGCAGGCCGAAATGTACCGCTGGCCCGACGGTGAACAGCGCCAGGTAGGCAACGGCAAGGGCTTCCATGCCACTGATGCCGGTGGCTGAATAGGTACCGATCACCGCAGCGATGGTGATGGCTAAAATCGGCAGCGTTGCGATACGTAGCCTCAGCCATGCTGCCCCATATCCCAGCTGGTGAAAATGTCGACCTTCAGCCCGTATCAGGAAAGCGATGATGGACAGCGCGACCAGCGCAACAATCCCCCACTGGCCGAGCACCGCTGCCGGAACACGTTGTAGCCACAGGATCGGTTCGATCATGGTCGGTATCTCTGGTACGTGGCGGAGAATCAGCTGACGTAGCTGATCAGATCGACATCAGCTGCAGCACTGCGTAGCGGGATCAATGCCTGGTAGGCCGCTGAGTTGAACCAGCCATTTACCGAGGCCAGATCAGGAAAGCGGATGACAACCACATCGGTATGGGAATGGCAGCCACCCAGCACTGCAGCCGCTTTTCCCCGTAGCAGAAGCTCGGCGCCCCAAGGCTCCAGTGTCGCGGGTACTTTGCTGCGGTATTCGGCCCAGCGGGCCTCGTCACGGATGCTGATATGACCGATCACGTAAGCAGTAGGCGGTGCGCTCATGGGGGGGCTCGCAGTGAGGTTGGAGCGCCAATGATAGAGGAAGCGGTAAGATAGCGCCTCCCGTTCCAACCCCCGTCCGTGAAGTTGCGCCATGGAGTGCCTGTAGCCTTGATTTCCGATACCTCCGCCGTTGCTGATGCGCTGATCGATGCCGCCCGTACCCTCTCTGCCCGGCTGGCACCAATGTCCTTTGCGGCACCGGTCAGCCACGTTTACAACCCGGTCGACTATGCCTGGGCTCCACATGAGCAGTATCTCCGGCGTTTTGGTGCCGGCCGCAAGCGTATCGTCTTTCTGGGAATGAACCCCGGCCCCTTTGGCATGGTGCAGATCGGTGTACCTTTTGGCGAAATCGAAGCGGTGCGTGGCTGGATGGGTATCGAGGCGCCGGTGACGAAGCCTGCCTGCGAGAATCCAAAACGTCCGATTGAAGGCTTCGCCTGCGCCCGTTCGGAGGTCAGCGGCCGCCGCCTGTGGGGGTTGTTCAGCCAGCGTTTTCCGCGAGCGGACGATTTCTTTGTTGACCACTTCGTCGCCAATTATTGCCCACTGGCATTTTTCGACCAAGGCCGCAATCTGACACCGGACAAGTTGCCTGCGCATGAAATGGCGCCACTGGAAGCCGCGTGCGATGAGCATCTGCGCACCCTGGTCGAAGTGCTGCAGCCGGAATGGCTGATCGGTATCGGTGGTTTTGCCGAGGCGCGTGCGGCTGCTGCACTGCAGGGGATGGACGTGAAAATCGGCCGGGTGTTGCATCCGAGTCCCGCCAGTCCGGCTGCCAATCGTGGTTGGGCCGAAGCTGCCGAAAAACAGCTAAGGGCGCTGGGAGTCTGGTAGCGAGGGTGTTTGCCCTTCTTTTTGCCGCGTATCGCGGCGCCGATCCAGCCACCAGGCATAGATCGGTAACAGCAGCGCTGAACCCGGGACCAGTAGAAAAAGCAGGTAGGGAGAGAGGCGTGAGAGGCGGCGTAGCTGCGCAATCAGCTCGGCCTTTTCTTCCGGCGACCAGTTGTCGCCGTTGCGTGATTTCATCAGTAGCGGCATGAGGCCGCGCACTGCCACCAGCTCGGTAACGACATAGCGTGCTTCGCGCTTCTGCGTGTCCACGAAGCGTGCCAAGCCGCCTTGCGGTGTCGGGTCTTGCGGGGGGCTGCTCACGCCGTCCTGCGCCGGGGAATGAGCCCGGCCTGATTCAGCTGGCTGCGCACCTTGCGCCAGAGGCTCCAGGCGATGAAGGCGCGACGCCCCCATTGCCAGACACGCTTGGGCCGAAGGATGGCAAGTACGGCAAAGGCGGCGCCGACCTGGCCCGGATGACGTTTGATGTAATTGAGGCCGCTACGGCCCGTGCCAATTGCCACGTCAGCTGTTTCCAGTGCACCGGCGATGGGCTGCATTTGCGCCGCCAGGGCCGCTCTTTGAGTGGCAATGCGCTCCTGCAGGCGCCCTTGTTTCAGCGCGAGTTCAATCTGGCGATTTGGCATGGCCGGTCGCTGCACGAAGCTGACGGAGGTCTTCTTCCAGTTCGGCGATAGTGGCGGCGAAGGCCTGGCGGCGTCCGTTGGCGCGTTTCATGCCGAAATAGAGAAGGGCGCCGGTGACGAGAAAGCCGATGCCAAAACTGCTTAGCACGAAGACCCGACTGTCCCAATAGAGTGCGAGAACAAGCCCAATCAGCAACAACACGCCGACACCAAAACAGAAGAGCGCGGCGATGCCGAAAATGAGCGCACGAACAAGCCGCAAGCGCTCGATTTCGAGTTCATTGCCGGCCAACTCGACGCGCGTACGCGCCGTTGCGACCAAAGTTGTCGCGGTGTTGCGCAGGGCAGCGAAGAGGCCGCCGGCCTCCCCGGAGCCTGGACTGGAACTCATGCGAGCTGCTTAACGGCGGCCAATGAGAACGCCGAGCGCCAAGCCGAGCGCAGCAGCAACGCCAACCGCTTGCCAGGGGTTTTCATGCACGAAATCATCGGTAGCGCGGGCGGCTGCCTTGGTCTTGTCGACAAGTGCGGCTTCGGCGTCCTGCAGACGAACCTTGGCGTCACGCAGACGATCCTGGATGCGTGCACGCAATTCGACCGCTTTTTCACCAGCCTGGCTGGCAGTTACGCGCAGAATTTCCTCGGCATCGGCAATGACGATCTTCATGTCAGAGACCAGTTTGTCCTTGGAGGCATTCGCGAAATCGGTGTTATCAGCCATGGTGATTCCTCTTTTCAGTAATTCAATCCGGGGTTAACAGCGTATCGCGTCGGACTGGAATAGGCAATCAAAGCGCATATTCGTAATCGATGGTCAACGGTGCGTGGTCGGAGAAGCGTGTTTCCTTCCAGACCGAAGCGCTGCGAGCTGTTTCCGCGAGCGTCGACGTTGCCAGCTGGTAGTCGAGACGCCAGCCGACATTTTTTGCCCAGGCTTGTCCTCGGTTGGACCACCACGTATAGCAGTCGTCAGTTGTTGCGGGATACAGGCGTCGGTAAACGTCGGCCCAACCAGCCTCGTTCAATACGCGGGTCATCCAGGCGCGTTCTTCGGGGAGGAAACCCGAGTTTTTCTGGTTCGACTTCCAGTTCTTCAGGTCAATCTGCTGGTGGGCGATGTTCCAGTCGCCGCAGACGACGACGTCACGCCCTGTAGCAGACAGTTCGGCGAGCAGCGGCAGAAAATAGTCCATGAAACGGAATTTTGCTTCCTGCCGCTCAGGTGAGCTGGAGCCCGAGGGAAGGTAGAGAGAAATGACCGAAAGTTTGCCGAAATCGGCACGGATAAAACGCCCCTCGCTGTCGAAATCGTCGTGTCCCAGCCCTTCGACGACTTGATCCGGCTCATGCCGGCACCACAAGCCGACACCACTGTAACCCTTCTTCTCGGCGCAGTGGTAATAGGCATGAAGACCGCTGGGGCGGCACATTTCAGGCGCCAGGTCCGCGTGTTGGGCTTTCAGTTCCTGCAGGCAGACGACGTCAGCTTGCTGTGCGTCCAGCCAGGGAAGCAAACCCTTGCTCCAGGCAGAGCGGATGCCGTTGAGATTCAGCGTAATGATGCGTAACATGGGTGTTTCTCGCCGTGCAGGCGGCTGTCAAACAAGAGTTGCGGAAAATGGACTTTCGTCAGGAATTCATCGAGTTCGCCGTCAGCCAGAACGTGTTGCGTTTTGGCGAGTTCAAGACCAAGGCGGGGCGGCTTTCCCCCTATTTTTTCAATGCCGGCCTCTTCAACGACGGCGCATCGCTTGATCGCCTGGCGCAATTCTACGCCAAGGCAATTCTTTCCAGCGAACTGCAAATAGACGTACTCTTCGGCCCCGCCTACAAGGGCATTCCCCTGGTAGCCGCGACGGCGATGGCACTGGCGCAACAGGGGCGGAATCTCCCCTATGCCTATAACCGCAAGGAAGCCAAGGATCATGGCGAAGGCGGCACGCTGGTCGGCGCACCTTTGGCGGGCCGTGTGCTGATCGTCGATGACGTTATCTCTGCCGGCACTTCAGTGCGCGAGTCGGTCGAGATGATTCGTGCCGCCGGCGCAACCCCTTGCGGCGTTGTCATCGCACTCGACCGCATGGAGCGTGGCACGGGCGCCTTGTCGGCCGTACAAGAGGTCGAGCGTGATTACGGAATTCCCGTGGTGACCGTTGCCACTCTGGACGACTTGCTGGCTTTTCTTGGCGGCCGTGCCGACCTCAAAGCCAATGAGGCAGCTGTAGCTGCCTATCGCCGGGAGTATGGTGTTGCGCGCGGCTAATCTCGGCCTTCTTCTGGCGTCCTTGGCGACGGCGATGCAGGCAGGGGCTGCCGCCACGATCTATTGCTGCAACGATGACCGCGGCAAGCAGGTGTGTGGCGATATTCTGCCGCCCGCATGCGTTGGTCGCGCCTATCGGGAGATCAGTGCCGGTGGCATGACAATGCGCCAGGTCGAGGCACCGTTGACCGCCGAACAACGTGCCGCGCGCGCCGCCGAGGAGCGTCGCAAGAGGGAAGAAGCCGAGGCGGCGCGGGAGCAGCACCGTCTGGATCAGGCGCTGTTGCAGACCTACGGTACTGAGGCCGACATCGATCTGATGCGCCAGCGCGCAGAGGCGGATGTGCTTGCCTCGATCAAGGCGGCCATGACCAAGATCGACGAGGCGAAGCAGCGGCGGAAAAAATTCGAGGATGAAGCCGAGTTCTACCAGAAACGGACTTTGCCGCCAGAGGTACAAAAAGGCCTCAAGGATGCTGATTTCGAAGTGGAGGCTCAGGAAAACCTGATTGCCGCCAAGCAAAAAGAAATGGACACGATCAGGGCCAAGTACGGTGAAGACAAGCGCCGCTACCTCGACTTGAAGCGATCACGTCCGCGTGCGCAGTAATTATTTCTCCGTGGGCGACGAAGCCTTCGTCGCCCAATCCCGCATCAGGAAAGTTTTTTCTTCAGCAGTTCGTTGACCTGCTGCGGGTTAGCCTTGCCCTTGGTCGCCTTCATCGCCTGGCCGACCAGCGCATTGAAGGCCTTCTCCTTGCCGGCCTTGAATTCGGCGACCATCGCTGCGTTGGCCGCCAACACCTCGTCGATCAGTGCTTCAATGGCGCCGGTGTCGGTGATCTGCTTCAGGCCCTGCTTCTCGATGATCTCGTCGGCCGATTGACCCTCGCCGTTCCACAGCGCCTCGAACACCTTCTTGGCGATGTTGTTGGAGATCGTGTTGTCGGCAATGCGTGCGACGAGGCCGCCCAGTTGTGCGGCTGAAACCGGTGATTCGCCGAATTCCTTGCCGTCCTTGTTCAGGCGTGCGGCGAGGTCGACCATGACCCAGTTGGCGCACTGCTTGGCCGCCGTCTTGCCGGCAGCAGCCACTGTCGTTTCATAGAAATCGGCGATTTCAAGCGAGGTTGTCAGTGCGGCTGCGTCGTAGGCGGACAGACCGTAATCGGTCATGAAGCGCTGTTTTTTGGCTTCCGGCAGTTCCGGCAGTGTGGCGCGGGTGCGCTCGATCCAGTCTCTGGAGATGATCAGCGGCAGCAGGTCGGGGTCGGGGAAGTAGCGGTAATCGTGCGCATCTTCCTTCGAACGCATCATGCGTGTTTCGCCGGTATCCGGATCGAAGAGCACAGTGGCCTGCTGGATGGCGCGGCCGTCCTCAATCTCGGCAATCTGCCACTGCACTTCGAAGTCGATGGCCTGCTGCATGAAGCGGAAGGAGTTCAGGTTCTTGATCTCGCGCCGGGTGCCGAAAGGCTGGCCGGGGCGGCGCACCGAAACGTTGGCGTCGCAGCGGAAGGAGCCTTCCTGCATGTTGCCGTCGCAGATGCCGATCCAGCGCACCAGTGCGTGCAGTGTCCGCGCGTAGGCGACAGCCTCGGCAGAGGAGCGCATGTCCGGCTCGGTGACGATTTCGAGCAGCGGCGTACCGGCACGGTTCAGGTCGATCCCCGACTTGCCGTGGAAATCTTCGTGCAGCGATTTGCCGGCATCCTCTTCGAGGTGGGCGCGGGTCAGGTTGACCGTCTTTTCGCGCAGGTTCTCGCCTTGTCCGACCTGAATGGTGAGCTTGCCACCGACAACCACCGGCAGTTCGAACTGGCTGATCTGGTAGCCCTTGGGCAGGTCCGGGTAGAAGTAGTTCTTGCGCGCGAAGACCGATTTGGCGGCGACTTCGGCGCCGATGGCCAGACCGAACTTGATCGCGCAATCGACAGCGCCGCGATTCAGTACCGGAAGCACGCCGGGCAGGGCCAGATCGACGGCGCAGGCCTGGGTGTTGGGTTCGGCGCCGAAAGCGGTCGAGGCGCCAGAGAAAATCTTGGATTGGGTCGAGAGTTGTGCGTGCGTCTCGATGCCGATGACGACTTCCCAGTTGTTCATGCTTTTTTACCTTGTTTCTAGACGCAGCGGCCGGTCTTGCCGTCAATCAGGATGGGCCACAGATAATCGTTGGCGTTGCCTTCGCATTTCGCCATGCACTCGTTAAAGGAGACGGTGTAGCGCGAACCCTGTTCCCACATACGTACCGCGCAGCTATTGCCGGCGCTGGTGAGCGTGACCGGATGCTGGGCCTTGTTGGCCTGGACGAAATCCTTCATGTCAAAGCGGCAGACACCGTGCTTGGGGATGTTCACCTCAGCCGTAAAGCGCTTGACGTCGTCTTCCTTGATCTGCAGGTCAAGCTTGCCACGGGTGCCGGTGACTTCGTCACGGAAGGTACAGCGGGTTTTTACGTTGAGCGGTTTGATCGGCATCGCCTTCAGATTGCGCCCAACCAGGTGCTTGAGTGGTTGCGACTCCATGCGTGGCGCATCGACCTTCTTTGGTGGTGGGGGCGGTGCTGGAGGGGGGGGCTCCTCCTCGAACAGAGCACAGCCAGCTACCGAGAGCGCTAAAAATAGGGCAGAAATTCGAGCGAGCATGCGCTTATTCCTTTGGCTGCTTGAGGTGCCAGTCGCTAGCCTGCTGGTAACGGTGAGCGATATTGAGCAGGCGGGTTTCGGCGAAATAGTCGCCGATCAGTTGCAGGCCAACCGGCAAGCCGGAAGAGAAGCCACAAGGGATCGACATGCCGGGCAGACCGGCCAGGTTGACGGCGATAGTGTAGATATCCGAGAGGTACATCTGCACCGGGTCAGCTGATTTCTCGCCAAGACCAAAGGCAGTGCACGGGCTGGTCGGCCCCATGATCACATCACAGTGCTTGAAGGCTTCGACGAAATCGTTGGCAATCAGGCGGCGGATACGTTGGGCCTGCAGGTAGTAGGCGTCGTAGTAGCCGTGCGAGAGCACGTAGGTGCCGATCAGGATGCGGCGCTTTACTTCTTCACCAAAACCCTGTGCCCGGCTTTTCTGGTACATGTCGTCAAGACTGCCGTACTCTTGGGCACGGAAGCCGTAGCGTACACCGTCGAAACGCGACAGGTTCGAGCTGGCTTCTGCAGGTGCGATCACGTAATAGGCGGCGACGCCGTGCTGCATGTTGGGTAGCGAGACCTCGATGGTTTCGGCGCCAAGCTTGCGATAGTCGGCGATTGCTTCCTGAACGGCAGCCATGACGCCTGCTTCGCAGCCGGCAGTTTCGCTGGTTCCGAAAAACTCCTTGGGCAGGCCGATTTTCAGTCCGGAAAGCGGTTTTTCGCCGACGTTGGCTGCTAGTTCGCGGGTGTAATCCTCGGCGGCACGTTCGAGCGAGGTTGAATCCTTGTCGTCGAAACCGGCCATGGCGTTCAGCATCAGCGCACAATCTTCGGCCGTGCGGGCCATCGGGCCGGCCTGGTCGAGCGAGGAGGCAAAGGCGATCATGCCCCAGCGGCTGACGACGCCGTAAGTCGGCTTGAGGCCGGTCAGGTTGCACAGCGCGGCTGGCTGGCGAATCGAGCCGCCGGTATCGGTGCCAGTGGCAGCCGGAGCCATTCGAGAAGCGACCGCCGCCGCCGAGCCGCCGGACGAGCCGCCCGGGACGCGGTTTACATCCCACGGGTTCTTCACCGTGCCGAAATACGAGGTTTCGTTTGACGAGCCCATGGCGAACTCGTCCATGTTGGTCTTGCCAAGGTTCACAGCGCCGGCGGCGTCGAACTTGCTGATTACTGTTGCATCGTAGGGGCTGACGAAATTGCCGAGCATTTTTGAGCCGCAAGTCGTGCGCCAGCTCCTGGCGCAGAAGATGTCCTTCTGGGCGATGGGAATGCCGGTCAGCGGGCCGGCTTGACCGGCAGCGATACGGACATCGGCGGCGCGTGCCTGGGTCAGGCTTCGTTCTGCATCGACCGTAATGAAGGCATTGATATCCGGGTTCAGGCGGGCGATGCGGTCGAGGTGCATTTGCGTCAGTTCGGCTGACGAGATCTGCTTGCTTGCCAGCGCGGCCGAGAGTTCGGTGAGGGTCTTGCCAATCATTCGATCACCTTCGGTACCAGATAGAGACCGGCCTCGGTCTCTGGTGCCACCGCCTGGAAGCACTCACGCTGATTCGGCTCGGTGGCGCGATCTTCGCGCAGGCGCTGGGCGACATCCTGGGCATGGGCCATCGGCTCGATGCCTTTTGTGTCGACGGCCTGCATGGCTTCAATCAGGGTGAAAATACCGTTCAGGTGACCGAGGGTGGTTTGCACCTCGGCGTCGCTGATTTCGAGGCGCGCCAGATGAGCGACGCGCCGGACTTGTTCTGGGGTGAGCGACATGGGAGGGGATAAACGTAAAGTCTTATGTCGGAAAGCCTAATAAGGTATCATAAACCCTTTATCTGCCGCACCCCGATCGCTGTGCTGCGCAGGGTTTTTTCCGGAATTTCAATAACATGTTCGGCTTCTTCAGCAAATATTTCTCCAACGATCTGGCCATCGACCTCGGTACTGCCAACACGCTCATCTATGTGCGCGGCCAAGGCATCGTGCTCGACGAACCATCGGTTGTCGCCATTCGCCTCGAAGGCGGGCCCAACGCCAAGAAAACCATCCAGGCCGTTGGCAAGGAAGCCAAGGAAATGCTTGGCAAGGCCCCCGGCGCCATTACTGTCATCCGCCCGATGAAAGACGGCGTCATCGCCGACTTTACCGTTACTGAGCAGATGCTCAAGCAGTTCATCAAGAAGGTGCACGATTCGCGGCTGTTCTCGCCGTCCCCGCGCATCATCATCTGCGTGCCTTCAGGTTCGACACAGGTCGAGCGTCGCGCCATCCGCGAATCGGCACTGGGTGCGGGCGCGTCGCAAGTTTTCCTGATTGAGGAGCCGATGGCGGCGGCGATCGGTGCTGGCCTGCCAGTGTCGGAGCCGACCGGCTCGATGGTTGTCGATATCGGCGGTGGAACCACCGAAGTCGGTGTCATTTCCCTCGGCGGCATGGTTTACGCAGGCTCGGTGCGCGTCGGCGGCGACAAGCTCGACGAGGCAATCATCAATTACATCAGCCGCAATTACGGCATGCTGATTGGTGAGAACACTGCCGAGAACATCAAGAAG
>Ga0172380_10002434_pt1 | contig 28608 bp, 24 predicted proteins | sample Leawe162metaG_FD_119747 | JGI IMG/M metagenome (GOLD analysis project Ga0172380, IMG submission 119747) | Leachate microbial communities from a municipal landfill in Southern Ontario, Canada - Leachate well 162 metaG | ecosystem: Engineered > Solid waste > Landfill > Unclassified | place... | reverse complement strand
AGCAACTATGGCGCGATGGCAGAATGGCTATGCTGCGGATTGCAAATCCGTCGATCTCGGTTCGACTCCGGGTCGCGCCTCCATAGATTAAAGTATTAATGACACGATTCCCGTTGTTAATATCAAGAGTTTGCCCGAGTGGTGGAATCGGTAGACACAAGGGATTTAAAATCCCTCGCTGGTAACAGCGTGCCAGTTCAAGTCTGGCCTCGGGTACCATTATTTTGATAGTGATGGTAAAAATAAAGTCCGAATATTCAATAGGCTTTATTAAATAGATTTATTAGTGTTAAGCGTTAATGATGTAGAGTTAATAATATTTTTGACATGATTCCCGTCATTAATATTCAGCGTTTGCCCGAGTGGTGGAATCGGTAGACACAAGGGATTTAAAATCCCTCGCTGGTAACAGCGTGCCAGTTCAAGTCTGGCCTCGGGTACCAAAAAAAGAAAAAGCCTCGATATTTATATCGAGGCTTTTTTGCATTTAGATTTCTACTTTTAGTCGGCATTCTTCGTGAGGGTTATAAGGTCAAACTTGACTGACGCACTTAACGTACTGCTTACTTTAGTTCGCAGAGGTCCTTGCGGCGATGCACATCAGGAAAGGCTAATAACCCTAAAATCACACAATAGTGCTATGTTTTAAGCTGATAGTGTCATTTTGAAGTAAGCCTGTAGTTATGCTGGCAGAGAAGTCGAGCGATAAGGTATGGGATTATGTTTGCTGAAAAGCAGGTCGTGAGTTTTTAGCCTTGGCTTGTTCTATTTATGCTAGAGATAAAACCTATAAATAAACCCCTAGGCATAAAAAAGCGCCAGTAAATACTGGCGCTTTTTATTCACTTTACTCGGTCAGTTTATGCTTGTTAGACAGTGATACTAGTGAATATCAGCTTATTGCCAATCATCGCTATTCCAGCGGTACAGCCAAGTCGCTGCAAGTGGTTTATCATCTTTCTTAAGCTGTATTCTCAGTTCGGCTACATTGGTACTTTCTGGTTCGAAGCTGATAAATACTCGAGCGCCATTGATATCTGGGTGGGCGACAATCCGAGACGACAGGATTTTACCTTTGCTGATGCTGGCATCGATGCTAATTTTATCAATATCTTGCGGCTTGATGTTACTGAAATCGATAAGTAATTCTTTGCCTTTTGCTAACACTTGCCCCTTAGTGCTGCGGACAACACGTGCTTTTGACGCCGTAGAAGGGCTGTCGTTTGAGGCCGTTATGCGATAGGAGTATTTATAGGGCTGATCCTTTTTCAGTCCGCCTTGCGGCTCCCAATAGGCAACTATGTTGTCGTTGGTTTCTGCATTAGAGGGAATTTCAAGCAACACCAGTTGGCCTTTGCCCCAATCATTGAGGGGTTCAATCCATGCTGAAGGTCGAAGTTGATAGTTCGCACTCAGATCTTGATAGTCTTCAAATTTACGATGGCGCTGGATAAGACCAAACCCCTTTATATCTTCATCGCCAAAAGCACTGATCTGCAGTTTGTTAGGATTATTTAATGGACGCCATAGGCGCTCGCCATTACCGCGATCGATTTGTAGGCCGTCGGAGTTATGTACTTGTGGGCGGTAATCGGGTTTATCTGAGTTATCGAGTCCGCCAAAGAGGAACATAGAGGTCAGCGGTGCAAGACCCACATGCTGGATATCTTTGCGTGGGAATAAGGTTACATCCACTTCGACACGTGATGGTGCGCCGGGATAAATACCAAAACGATAGGCGCCAGTGACACTTTGGCTATCTAGCAGAGCATGAACCACAATTGCCGTCTGATATTTAGATGGACGCTCGACCCAGAAACGCTTAAACAGGGGATATTCTTCACCTTTTGGCTGAGCGACATCAATCGCTAAACCACGATTAGACAAGCCATAGGTTTGCCCTTTAGAGAGCACGCGAAAATAGCTCGCACCTTGAAACATGATGAATTCATCTTTTATTTCATCATCATTGATAGGGTAATGTAAACGCACACCCGCGTATTGGCCCACCTGAGTGATGAGTTTTTCAATGGTGTCGTTAGGGACATCGAACGAAGCTTCTGTTAGCTCAATTGGAATAGCTTTGCTGTTTTCGACCACGTCGATATCGACAAGGTTTTTATAGAGAAAGCCTGGAGCAAAAAGTTGTACCGAAAATTTGGTCGGTGTTCCGCCCCAAATCGCGGCATTTTCTTGGTAATTGATTTTGCCATAGGTCGCGAAATCGAGATCAACCAGTTCTTTAGGTGCTTTTTTCGCTTCTTTAAATGGCTTTTGCGACAGTTGTTGAGCTAGTTCAATAACTGTGTCTTGGGAGAATTTTTTAGATTTCTTCTCTGGTGCAGGCGTTGGTGTTGTCTCTGCCGCTGCGGCATTGACGTTGTTTATGCCGACGACATAGACGATGGCGGTCAAGATGACAAAAGGTAGTTTTTTGAGTAATGCCGGATAACCGGTAGGGTAATTCATCATAAGATTCATTCGCAAAATGGAAACTCCTTACTAAAATGACGCTGATTCATAGGCACAATGTATGCTTCAGTCTATCTAATCCCTAAATATTAATAACTTGTCTGCTATAAAATCCTCAGTCGTGGGATTCGAGTAGCTGAGGTGAGGGATAATTTTACCTGCGTAGCTAGAGATTTGTAACATAAATTATGCATGGCGCTATTTTAGGTGCCGTTCTCAATACTTTGCGGTGTGATTTTACGATAAGTAATAGCAATTGGTACTGCAGTAAAAACTGTCTTGGCTGAGCTAACACTGTTCTCATTGAATTCAGTGGCGTTTTTACACAAAATTGGCGCAGTTGAATCGAGAGTGTTAATTAAAAGCTTACAATATCAAATGGTTAATCTTAATTATTGCTAATGAGTGATTCAGGCTCACGGTGTTAACTGTGAGCCCATTTAGATATGCTAACGTGGATATTAGGACTTGAGTAAGTGCGATAGGTCACTGCCCACAGGAATTAGGATCTCTTGCTGCTCACCACAGAATAAATACGCAGGTTTGTCACCTAAGAGTGATAGTGTGTCTCCTTGTCGCCACAAAGCTGAGCCTTCAACTATGCCGATCACTGGGGTTAATGGGTCGACTTTAGTGAATTCTAATAACCGTTGGGCACGGGTTTCACCATTGTGGCCCGGTGCTTGGTAATTGGAATAGTGTGGATTGAGCTGGAACGGCACTAAGTTTAATGCGTTGAACGAAGGCGGTTCGATGATCGGCATATCATTAGTGGTGCGAATACTCAGTCCCGATACGTTTGAACCCGCGCTCCAGCCGATATAAGGTTTACCAAGGGCGACTTGCTCACGAATAAGCGCGACCAGATCATAATGATATAGTTGGTGTAACAGGTGAAAGGTGTTACCCCCACCGATTAAAATTCCATCGGCATCTTTTATTGCTTGTTTAGGGTCTGGATGCTGATGAATGCCACTGATATCGAGTTCAAGCTCAGCTAGCCCAGTCACGACAGACGCTAAATAAGTGTCATAACTCATGCTAATCCCTGCATAGGGGATAAAAATCCATTTTTGTGCGTTGGCGGTAAGCGGTTTAATAAAAGGGATCGCGTGGGCAAGATAAGACGTATCACCGACACGAGAGCTGCTCAGTAGTAGGGCGTTGATTGTCATTTTGTATCCTGAAATCTCGGAGTGTATTGGTATGTTAACAAAGATTAATTCCGATAAACATACAGAGTTAAAGCAGAATTGCGCCATAGCACGGCTAGCGGTGGTGTTTTTCAAGATAGTGATCCCCACCAAGATGGAGCGTTCTGGGTATTCTACTTCTGTGTGGCATCAATGCAAAAGTCAGAGATTGATGCGCCTTGAATTAAAGCTCTCAGAACGCGATGAAACTCGTATCTTGAGGTTGCTTGGGCATAAGTTTAAGTTTCGATTAATATACTGTCCCTAGACTCTCGGCCATGAAAGGCAGTGTCTATATACGAGAAAAATAACCTATTTTAAAAACTCTTTTCTTTTACCACTTGAATTTCGATGATTTGGACATATTATGTCTTTGAACAAAGTTAAATGGCCTATTCTTGCCCTAAAGGAGCTGAAATGAAGCGTATATTTCTATTGATTGCGACTAACCTAGCTGTGTTGCTAGTAGCCTCAATTGTGATGTCTATTCTAGGCGTGAACACGTCTACTATGGGTGGACTGCTGGTGTTCGCTGCCATTTTTGGATTCGGTGGGGCCTTTATCAGCTTAGCCATTTCAAAATGGATGGCGAAAAAGACCATGGGTTGTGAAGTCATCACTACCCCACGTGACAGTACCGAACGTTGGTTAGTGGAGACGGTTGCCCGTCAAGCTAAGCAAGCGGGGATTAAAATGCCAGAAGTGGCTATTTATCAATCACCTGACATGAATGCGTTCGCTACTGGTCCAAGTAAAGACAATTCATTAGTGGCTGTGAGTACGGGTCTGTTATATGGTATGAGCCAAGATGAAATTGAAGGCGTATTAGCCCACGAAGTGAGCCACGTTGCTAACGGTGACATGGTGACCTTGACACTGATCCAAGGTGTGGTTAACACGTTCGTGATCTTCGCGGCCCGTGTGGTTGCTGGCATTATCAACAACTTCGTGTCGAGCAATGATGAAGAAGGCGAAGGTTTAGGCATGTTTGCTTACATGGCCGTTGTTTTCGTATTGGATATGTTATTCGGTATCTTGGCTTCAATCATCGTCGCTTACTTCTCACGTATTCGTGAGTACAAAGCCGATGAAGGCGCGGCCCGTTTAGCGGGTAAAGGCAAGATGATTGCTGCGCTTGAGCGTTTACGCCAAGGCCCTGAAAGTACGGCAATGCCTGCACAAATGTCAGCCTTCGGTATTAACGGCAAGCGTTCAATGGCGGAAATGATGATGAGTCATCCTCCATTAGAGAAACGTATTGCTGCGTTAAGAGCGAGCTAATAAAGAGTGAGTTAACTCTTAAATGTCAAATCTGAGTGCTTAAGACTCACTTGATATTAGATTGAAGGCTTTTAACATCGGGCTCAAACTTTGGTTTGAGCCCGATTTTTTATGCCTGCAGCAAATTATGCTGCGCGGTTGCCGCAAGGGCACGGTAAACCAGTGTCGTTTGTTTTGCTTTGATATTCCAATGCTGCCAAAACAGTGGCACACGCATGCGCCGCTCTGGCGTGAGCTCAATCAGTATCCCTTTATCGATTAATGGTTTAGCTTGTAAATGCCCAACGAGTCCATAACCTAAACTCAAGTTAATCGCTTCTAAAAAACTTTCGGAAGAGGGGATAGTATGTTGCCACCATTGCCCTGGCGTCATATTGAAATATTGGGCGAGAAACTTCTCGTGCAGCTTATCTTTGGTGGAGAACACCACTGCTGGCGCCTTTGCTAACTGAGCTTGGTTGATGGCGTTGAATGACGAGGTGTCACTAAATGATGGAGTATCGCTCAGGTCGCCAAAATAGCGCGCCGCAAATTCGGGTGTGGCCACACACAAATATTCCATGGTGCCTAAAAACTCACTGCTGCAACCCGCCATCGGCACTTCGGTTGTGGTGACACATCCGACCGCTTCACCATTTTTCAATAGATGATGGGTGTAAGACTCATCATCGACAATTAATTCCAATAACCAAGCGTGGCGACTGAACATGCCTGCTAGCGCAGGTAAAAACCACGTGGCCAAACTGTCGGCATTCACAGCGATGCGCACTGTGGTTGGATGGTTGGGATCGTCGGCGTCCATCTCGGCTCTTAATTCACTCTCGAGTAATTGTACCTGTGAATAGTGGCGCAACAGGCGCTTACCTGTGGGCGTTGCGACCACAGGATTGGAGCGAATAAGCAGTGACTGACCGACTTTTTCTTCAAGTTGTCGAATGCGCTGTGATACCGCCGACTGGGTGATGTGCAGCACTTTGGCGGCGCGGTCGAAGCCGCCTTCCGAGACCACAACGGCGAGCGCTTTGAGATTGGCGTATTCCAGCATAGTCATCCTCAAATGAGTGTGTTTGGACGGTTATTAATTTTACTTATGATACATAAAAAACATTAGTTATATTAATTTTGTTGTTTTGACTATGCTAGCGGCTTCTTTAAACATGAGAGGTAGTTATGCAAGCGGCATTTATACAGGGTATGGGGATTGGTGGGAGTTTGATTATTGCTGTGGGCGCGCAAAATGCCTTTGTGCTCAAGCAAGGCATTAAGCGCTCGTACACATTACCGATTGCCTTGCTCTGCTCTATCATTGATGCGCTGATGATCACTGCGGGTGTGGCGGGGCTGGGGCATATTATTGAGTCGTTTCCCACTATTAAGCATGTGGCGAGTTTCGGTGGTGCCGCGTTTCTACTCTGGTATGGTGCGAACGCGCTAAAGGCGTCGTTTGTGGCTAAGGGCATTGAGATGGATCAAGCTGATAATGCGGACACATTTAAGAAAGCCGTACTGACGACGCTTGGGATCAGTTTACTTAATCCGCATTTGTATCTTGATACTGTGGTGTTGCTCGGCAGCATTAGCACTCAATTTGATGATTTCGATCGGCCTTGGTTTGGCGCGGGTGCCGTACTGGCATCATTTATTTGGTTTTTTGGCTTAAGTTTTGGTGCGCGTTTGTTAGCGCCCATTTTTACTCGCCCAGCGGCATGGCGTTACCTTGACCGTTTTATTTGGTTAACCATGTGGAGCATTGCCGCTGCGATTATTTGGCCCTATGTGGCAGGATAAACCGACGTTGTGATGCCATAGAATACGGGCATAGCTGAATGCTTTTGCGGTTTTTTTGCTTGGTTAGACCGTATCTTGTGGTATGAAAGTGAAAATTTTTCATGAAAAAGGTCCTGATTTCAGGACCTTTTCGTTATCGATTGCCGATTATTTATTCAGGCTACCAAGTTCAACTGATAAAATTTACACTTTTGTGTCGATTAAAGCAGCAGCTTGAAGCCTTGTATTCGTCGTCATATCTGTCATTAACCCGCGATTTGCGCGAGTACGACTTCATGGTGATCTTTGGTTTTAAACTTATCGAATACGTGGGCGATGGTGCCGTCGGTATTGATAAGGAAGCTTAATCTGTGGATGCCATCATAGGTTTTTCCCATGAATTTCTTTTCACCCCAGACCCCAAAAGCGTCGGCGACACTGTGGTCTTCATCGCTCAGCAAAGTGAAGTTGAGTGCTTGTTTCTCTGCAAATTTAGCCAGTTTAGCCACAGGATCTGGGCTAATGCCAAATACAGTGACATTATGACTATCGAGCTCGGCTTTACTGTCACGTAGGCCGCAGGCTTGAACTGTGCAACCCGGCGTTGATGCTTTCGGGTAAAAATACACTAAAACAGGGCCTTGCTTAAGGCTGTCTGCCAGCGATACTGAGTTGCCATGTTGATCTTGCAGTGTAAAGTGAGGCGCTTTTGCCCCAGCCGTTAAGGTATTCATCTATTATCCTCTGTCCTCTAAGATGGCAGTGCCTTCCATACGACGAATAGTACAATCTAAGGTCATATCTTGGGCGAGCTGATAGATACTCTGTTCGAGCTTTTCTAGTTCAACTTTTTCAGGAATATTAATGGTTAGCGACACATTTTGCGTTTGTTCACCACCGGGGAGTTCCTCAGAAAATGAACGTACTGCGGCAAGATCTAATGACCTGTCAGCAAGGAACTGGGTAATGCGTTTAATGGTGCCGCGTTGGTCCTTACCCGTGAAGCGTACTTCGAGGCGAGAAAGGTAGTTTTGTGGTGTGTGTTTAGAGGTGCGTTTCATCACCGTCAGCAGTTCTAACTCAACGCTGAGACTGGGGAACATACTTTCAATTTTCGTTATTGATGCCCACGAGCCAGACAACATCATAATCAGGGTAAATTCGTTACCAAATAATGCCATACGGCTGTCGACGATATCGCAGTCACAGTCACTGGCAAGTCGAGCTAGTTTACTTACAAGTCCAGGACGGTCGAGACCCATCGCTGTTACGACCAGGAAATTGGTCATGAATTTTCCTCACTTTTTCGATATCATAGAGCGAAAACTCAGGGTTAAAGCTGAGTTTTTGTGCGGGATGTAATGCTACCATAACTAATTCAATTTGAGAGCCCCGTTAATGCTTGTCATTAGTGGTTGGCATCAGTACCATAGCGAATCCTGAAATCTTGGGGAAAGTCAGATGATAAACGGAAGCATCGTAGCCTTAATCACGCCAATGAACAGTGATGGCTCAGTAGATTTTGCAAGTCTTGAAAGGTTAGTCGAATTCCATATTGACCAAGGCACAGATGCCATTGTTGCCGTTGGTACTACTGGCGAGTCAGCGACTCTGCCTATGCCTGAGCATGTAGCGGTCGTTTCACAAACCGTTAAATTTGCTGCGGGACGTGTTCCTGTCATTGGTGGCAATGGCGCCAATGCCACATCTGAAGCCGTTGAGCTCACTAAGTCCTTATCTAAGGTGGGTGTTGCCGCTATGCTTGGTGTAACGCCATATTATAATAAGCCAACGCCTAAGGGATTGATTGCGCATTATAAAGCCGTGGCCGCTAGCACAGATATTCCACAAATTCTTTATAATGTTCCAGGCCGTACTGCCGTTGATATGCTGCCAGAAACTGTTGCCGAGCTTGTTAGCGTGAGCAACATTATTGGTGTAAAAGAGGCGACAGGTGACTTATCCCGTGTAAAACGTCTGCGCGAACTGTGCGGCGACGATTTCCTCTTGTATAGCGGTGATGATGCCACTGCCAGAGAGTTTTTACTCTTAGGTGGAAATGGCGTAATTTCTGTGGCTAACAACATAGTACCAAAGGCTTTTAAAGCTATGTGTGATGCGGCGCTCGCTGGCAATGCCGAGTTGGCTCAGAGCATAGATACCCCGCTGCGCGGTTTGTATAGCACACTGTTTTGTGAAGCCAACCCTATCCCAGTAAAATGGGCTGCCCATCGTATGGGTTTGATTGAATGTGGCCATATTCGTTTACCTTTGACTGAACTTTCTGAGCAATGTCATGGTCTGTTGATAGAAGCAATGACTCGTGCCCAGATAGAGGTTAAATAATTAATGTTAAAGAAAGTCACTCCACTGATCTTAGTTGCTGCTGTTGCAGCCTGTAGTTCGCCACTTGATCGCCGCCAAGCGAACGGTAACGACGACTATGTTCAGGCCGAGCAAGCACCTTTGCTTAAGATCCCCGCGGGATTAAAAACGCCACCCTACAATAAAGAATTCGATGTACCAGCACTGGGTTCTAAAGTGAATGCTTCGATGTATGGCAAAAACTTAGATATCCGTCCGCCACTGCAAGTACTGCCAATGGCGGAAGGTACTCATGTGGAAGAGGGCAGTGACAACATTAAAATCGTGGTTGAATCCATCGACAATGCTGTGGATTTGAAACAAGAAATCTTCACAAACTTAGATGGTTTCTTTGCTCAAAAAGGTATTGCTGTTCGTAGCCGTGATTTTGACAAAGGCAACGTAGAAACCGATTGGATTGAAAGCCGTGAAGTGATTGAATCGAGCATGTGGGGTGCGGATAAAGTTTATCTGTTGCGCCAACGCTATCGTTTTGACGTGGAAACGCGCCCACATGGTCGTACTGCCAATATCGTTATTCACTTAGTTGAACACGAAGAGTTCTACGACGATAAAGCGCAACAAGTTTTATTAAGCGGTGAAGATAAGCAAAGATACACTATTGATATGCTGAACAGCGCCATTGCGTATATCAGCGTTAAGCGCGACCAAGCGATCCAATCGAATCGTTTGAAGCAAACCTTAGGTATTAATGTTGATCTCGTGACGCCTGAAGAAGGTAAAGCTTACTGGTCTGCTAAAGCCTCTTACAAGCAAGTGTGGGATCGTCTACGCATAGTGCTACCAGAAATGGGCTTTGAAATTGCCGATATGGATAGTGCTAAAGGATTGTACTTTATCAAGTTTGACGATAACTCTGGTTTCTGGAGTTCATTGTGGGGCGAAGATAAGTTAGCACTGAAAGAAGGTAGCTACCGTTTACTGCTTGAAGATGGTGATACTCCAGAAGAAACGAAAATCTTCCTTCGCGATAACGAAGATCAGCCATTAAGCGATGAAGTAGTTAGCAATGTGTACCAGTCACTGTCAAACCTGATGAAAGAAGAACGTCAAATACGTTAATTTCAGCAGTTGACTAGAAAAGGGCGAATTATCGCCCTTTTTTATTGGCTGCAATTTGAGTTTTAAGCAGGGGATTGTCGATTATCTAGGCGATCTGTGTTGCAGAATTAAATTATCTATATACCAATCTTTTTCAAATGGTTTTAGTGATAAATGTTGATTTAGTGGCAATAAGTAAAATTAATCACTTAACAACATTGTTATCGTACTGCATTCTGGCAACTCAACCATTGATATCGCCAAAGACACTTAATCATACATATTTTGCGCTATCAGCGTAATTTGTAAGAAAAAGTAAAACGTATTGATGCGATGATGTGAGTGAGTAAACTAGCAGTCATTAATGCGAGTCATTCCTTGGAAGCCCGATGAAAAAAATTATTCTAATAATCGCCATATTGGCCGCGGCATGGTTTGGATACCAAGCCATGCAACTGCAAGAGATTGCTGCAGCCCAGATTAAACTCATACCTAATGTGGTGATTGCCACTGCCGCTATGGCGCCCATTCGCGATGAAGTTGAAGCTATTGGTAGCAATAAAGCCACAGAATCTGTAACGATAACGCCTAAAGTCACCGACATGGTGATAGCGCTTAAATTTGACGACGGCGATATCGTTAAAAAGGGCGAGTTATTAGTCCAACTGCAAAATGCTGAGCAGATCGCTAAGGTTAAAGCCGCGCAAGTCAAAGTCAGTGATAATCAACGTGAGTTAGCTCGGATCAGTTCGTTGGTGACTAGCCGCACTGTGGCCGAGTTAGAACGCGATAGATTACAAACCCTTATTGATACCACCCGTGCCGAGCTCGAACAGGCGCAATCATCACTCAATGATCGCAGTATTCTGGCGCCTTTTAATGGCCGTTTAGGCTTACGTCAAATCAGTGTGGGCAGCTTAGTGTCGCCCGGCACTGTGATTACGACATTGGATGATATTTCTACCATTAAGCTCGATTTTTCAGTGCCAGAGCGCTTTATTCAAGATTTAGAGCCAGGTAAAAAGGTTGAAGCCAAAGCGGTCGCTTTCCCTGATGTGACTTTCAAAGGTGTGGTGACATCGATTGATAGCCGTGTGAATCCAACCACGCGCACAGTGATTGTTCGCGCCGAAATCCCCAATCCTGAGCTGCGTTTATTACCGGGCATGTTGATGAAGGTCAAACTCATCAAGCGTAGCCGCGAGGCCTTGATGTTGCCTGAATCTGCCATTATCCCGATCCAAAACAGCCATTATGTTTATAGCGTCAATGCCGACAAGGTGATTGAACGTAAACAAGTCACTATTGGTATTCGCACCCGTGGCTGGGTGGAGATCTTAGACGGTTTAGCCTTGGGCGAAAACGTGGTGATCCGCGGCTTACTGAAAGTTCATCCTGGGGATAAAGTGCAAACTGAGTTCGCGGAAAAGTTTAGTTATCTTGCCGATACGAACGCGGAGCCAAGTGTATGATCCTTACTGATCTCTCGGTCAAACGTCCCGTATTTGCCTCAGTGATCAGCTTGCTGCTGGTTGCTTTCGGGCTTGTCTCCTTTGATAAATTACCCCTGCGCGAATACCCAAACATAGATCCGCCAGTGGTATCTATCGACACGAATTACCGCGGTGCCAGTGCTGCTGTGGTGGAAAGCCGCATTACCCAATTGATTGAAGACAGGATCAGTGGCGTCGAAGGGATTCGTCACGTGAGTTCATCGAGCAGTGATGGCCGCTCATCGGTTACCTTAGAGTTTGATATTAGTCGTAATATTGAAGATGCAGCTAACGATGTGCGCGACAGGATATCAGGTTTACTCGACAATTTACCCGATGAAGCTGATCCCCCAGAAGTACAAAAGGCCAATGGCAGTGATGAAGTGATCATGTGGCTCAATCTCGTGTCGGATCAAATGACGACCCTAGAATTGACCGATTACACCAACCGTTATTTGTCGGACCGCTTTTCGGTGGTCGATGGTGTGGCGCGGATGCGTATTGGTGGCGGTAAGGTTTACGCCATGCGCGTTTGGCTTGACAGACAAGCCTTGGCCTCTCGCAGTTTAACGGTTGCCGATGTTGAGGCCGCGCTCAGAGCTGAGAACGTCGAGTTACCTGCAGGTTCGATAGAGTCGAAGGAGCGGCACTTTACAGTGCGACTGGAGCGGGGTTATCGCACTGCCGAAGATTTCGCAAACTTAGTGATCACCCAAGGGGAAGACGGTTATTTAGTCAAACTGAGCGATGTCGCACGGGTGGAAATTGGCTCTGATGAAGAGCGGATTATGTTCCGTGGCAACAAAGAGGCAATGATAGGTTTAGGCGTGTCTAAACAGTCAACCGCCAATACGTTAGAAGTGGCGCGCGCAGTGAATGCGCTGGTTGACAAAATCAACCCGACCTTGCCAGCGGGGATGTCGATTAAACGCAGCTACGATAGCTCAGTGTTTATCGAAGCCTCGATTAAAGAAGTGTATCAAACCCTGTTCACAGCGATGATTTTAGTGATTATCGTGATTTATCTGTTCCTTGGCAGCGTGCGCGCGATGTTAATCCCCGCGATCACTGTGCCAGTATCTTTGCTCGGCACCTTTATTGTGCTGTATGCGCTAGGTTATACCATTAACCTCTTGACCTTATTGGCGATGATCCTCGCCATCGGTATGGTGGTGGATGATGCGATTGTGATGCTGGAAAACATCCATAGACGTATCGAAGAAGGAGATTCCCCACTCAAAGCTGCTTTCCTCGGTGCGCGTGAAGTGGCTTTTGCTGTTATCGCGACCACACTCGTGTTGGTCGCGGTATTTATGCCAATCACTTTCCTTGAGGGTGATTTAGGTAAATTATTTAAAGAGTTTGCCGTGACCATGAGTGCGGCGGTGCTGTTCTCTAGCCTAGTAGCGCTCACACTCACGCCCATGATGTGCTCTAAGTTGCTTAAGCCGAGCTCGCAGGATTCTTGGTTGGTGCGTAAGGTCGACGGCATAATGACAAAAGTGTCAAACCGGTATCAATTGTCCTTAAAATCCGCCATGGCCCACCCGATATTGGTGTCGATTCTGGTGTTAGTCGCATTAGGTTCTAGTGTCTATTTAGTCCAAAAAGTACCGCAAGAATTTGCGCCACAGGAAGACCGTGGTTCGTTATTCTTGATGGTCAACGGGCCACAGGGCGCGAGTTACGAATACATAGAATCCTATATGAATGAAGTGGAAAACCGCTTGATGCCATTGGTCGAAACGGGTGATATCAAACGTCTGCTCATTCGTGCCCCCCGTGGCTTTGGCCGCGCGGCGGATTTCTCTAACGGTATGGCAATCATAGTACTGGAAGACTGGGGCAAACGTCGTCCAGTAAAGGAAGTTATCGTCGACATTAATAAGCGTCTTGCCAATCTCGCCGGAGTGCAAGCGTTCCCTGTAATGCGCCAAGCCTTTGGTCGCGGTGTAGGTAAACCTGTGCAATTTGTGATTGGTGGTCCTAGCTACGAAGAGCTTGCCCGCTGGCGCGATATCATGATGCAAAAGGCGGCACAGAATCCCAAATTATTAGGATTAGATCACGATTATAAAGAGACTAAGCCTCAACTTCGAGTCGTCATCGACAGAGACAGAGCCGCGAGCCTTGGAGTGTCGATTTCAAACATTGGCCGTACGTTGGAATCCATGCTGGGCTCACGCTTAGTGACGACGTTTATGCGTGACGGTGAAGAATACGATGTGATCGTTGAAGGCGAGCGCGATAATCAAAATACGGCGGCGGATCTGCAAAATATCTATGTTCGTTCCGAGCGCAGTCAGGAGCTTATTCCGCTGTCTAACTTAGTGACTGTGGAGGAGTTTGCCGACGCCAGTTCGCTGAACCGTTACAACCGTATGCGCGCGATCACCATAGAAGCCAGTTTGGAAGATGGTTATAGTCTAGGTGAAGCCCTTGATTATATGAATCAATTGGCGCGTACCTATTTACCAGCGGAAGCGGTGATTAGCTACAAGGGCCAATCCCTCGATTATCAAGAGTCGGGTAGCTCTATGTACTTCGTATTCATCCTTGCACTGGGGATTGTATTCCTCGTGCTCGCGGCGCAGTTTGAGAGTTATATCCACCCTGTGGTGATCATGCTTACTGTGCCGCTGGCTACCGTCGGCGCCTTAATTGGTTTGTGGCTTACGGGGCAGAGTCTTAATATTTACAGTCAGATAGGCATTATTATGCTGGTCGGGTTAGCCGCGAAAAATGGCATCTTGATTGTCGAGTTTGCTAACCAATTACGGGATAAAGGCGTTGATTTTGATAAGGCCATTATCCAAGCGTCAGCGCAGCGGTTACGACCTATCTTAATGACAGGGATCACCACTGCCGCTGGTGCCGTGCCATTGGTGTTGGCGGTAGGCGCAGGTGCTGAAACTCGTTTTGTGATTGGTGTGGTTGTGCTATCGGGGATTTTACTGGCAACCCTATTCACTATCTTCGTGATCCCAGCCGCCTATGGACTCTTTGCCCGCAACAGCGGATCGCCCGAAGCTATCGCCCAACAGTTAGAAAAAGAATTAGCCCAAGACTAACGCCTCGTGCAGGTTGATGTTGAAAGCATACATATAGGCGCTTGGTATTCATCAAGCGCCTTATTTTTCGCCATTCGAACCTCGTTTTAGCCCTTGCCCTTGAAAAGCAAATTTGGAGCCCCATTTAGTAAACACTAAGCGTTACTTTTACCAAATTGCGTAACAAATAAAGGAAAATTTCATGTCACAACAAGAAACTCATGGTTTTCAAACAGAAGTCAAACAGCTGTTGCATTTGATGATCCATTCTTTGTATTCCAACAAAGAAATTTTCTTGCGTGAACTGGTCTCCAACGCTGCGGATGCGGCGGACAAGATGCGTTATCTGGCGTTGACCAATGACGCACTCTATGAAGGCGACGGTGAACTGCGAGTCCGTATCAGTGCCGATAAAGAAAAAGGCACTGTGACCATCGAAGATAACGGCGTGGGTATGACCCGCGACGGCGTGATTGAGCATTTAGGCACGATCGCAAAATCAGGCACCGCTGATTTCTTTAAGAATCTATCGGGCGAATCCTCAAAGGATTCACAGCTAATCGGTCAGTTCGGTGTCGGTTTCTATTCAGCCTTTATCGTGGCGAAAAAAGTCACTGTTCGCACTCGCGCTGCCGGTCATAAGGCCGATGAAGCCGTATTGTGGGAATCAGAAGGCGAGGGTAACTTCACCGTTGATACCATCACTAAGGCGAGCCGTGGTACTGAAATTACGCTGCACCTGCGTGACGAAGAAAAAGAATTTGCCGATGATTGGCGCCTGCGTTCGATTATCACTAAATACTCAGATCATATCTCTGTGCCAGTCGAAATGTGGCAAGAAGGCTCGCCAGAGCGTGATGGTCCTGATGGCGAAAAAATTCCTGCGACCGAAGGTCAATGGAAAGTCATGAACAAAGCCACGGCTTTGTGGATGCGCAATAAAGCTGACATCAGTGATGAAGAGTATCAAGAGTTTTACAAACACATTTCCCACGATTATACCGATACACTACTGTGGAGTCATAATCGGGTAGAAGGTAAGCAAGAATACACTAACCTATTGTATATTCCTGCAAAAGCGCCTTGGGATATGTGGAATCGCGACCGTAAACACGGCCTAAAACTGTTTGTGCAACGTGTGTTCATCATGGATGACGCTGAGCAATTTATGCCATCTTATCTGCGCTTCGTGCAGGGCTTAATTGACTCAAACGATCTGCCGCTGAACGTATCCCGCGAAATTCTGCAGGATAACCACGTGACCAAAGCGATGCGTACTGGTATCACCAAACGTGTGCTTGGCATGCTGGAAAAACTGGCGAAAGACGATGCGGAAAAATATCAACAGTTCTGGGCTGAATTTGGTCAAGTGCTGAAAGAAGGGCCTGCGGAAGATTTCGCTAACCGTGAGCGTATTGCTGGCTTATTGCGTTTTGCCTCGACCCACACGGGCAGTGCGGCGCCGACTGTGTCACTTGATGACTACATCAGCCGCATGAAAGAAGGCCAAACTAAGATTTATTACATTGTTGCCGACAGCCATGAAGCCGCAGCTAACAGCCCACATTTAGAGTTGCTACGTAAGAAAGGCATTGAAGTCTTACTGATGTCAGAGCGTATCGACGAGTGGCTAATCAACCACTTAACTGAGTACAAAGAGAAACAACTGCACTCAGTGACCCGTGGTGATTTAGAACTTGGTGAGCTGGAAGATGCATCTGAAAAAGAAGCGCAAGAAAAGCTTGAGCAAGAATCGGTAGCTTTAGTTGAACGCATTAAAGCGGCATTAGGCTCAACCGTTGCGGATGTGAAAGTCACGTCACGCTTAACTGACACCCCAGCCTGTGTGGTGGCGGGTGAAGGCGAAATGTCGACTCAGATGATTAAGCTGATGCAAGCTGCGGGTCAACCTGTGCCAGAAGTGAAGCCGACATTTGAGATCAACCCAGCGCACCCATTAGTATCGCGCTTAAATGATCTTCAAGATGAAGCCGCCTTTGCGGATTGGTCAAATCTGCTGCTGCAACAGGCGCAATTATCTGAAAAAGGTAGCCTTGCGGACCCATCGGCCTTTATCAAGCTGATGAACCAAATGTTACTGGCTAACATGAAGTAAATGACTATCGGGGCCCTTCTTTGAACGGCCCCGATATTGTTTCTAGTGCAGGAAGAGTGGTTTGCGCCTAGCCTGTCACTCAATCCGTTAGCGGTAAGACTCGATTTTAAGACTTGGTTCTAACGCTTAGTTTTAAAAGAATAAGGCCTCCCATGATAGAGGCCTTAAATGTTAAGGGAATACTATGGACAATATCCTCAGTCTGACTAAAGACAATATTCAGCAAGTGGTTGACGCCTCGATGCAACAGATCGTGGTGTTAGCATTTTGGGCACAGCCACAGGAACAAAGTGTGGCAATGCTGCGCACCTTAGAGCAAATTGCCGCGCAAAATGCGGGTCGATTCGTGCTCGCAAAAGTTGACTGTGAAGCCGAATTAGAAATTGCCAATTACTTTCGGATTCAAAGTCTACCGACCACGTTAGTATTGGATAAAGGTCAGCCTGTAGATGGTTTTGCGGGGGTGCAAGATGCGGCGCAAGTCACGGCTATGCTGGATAAATATTTACCGCCTATGTGGCAGTTACAGTTAGCACAGGCCAAAGCATTACTCGCCCTGAGTCAAGTTAGCGCAGAGGATCTTGCCACTGCAGCTGTGTTGCTTAAAGACGCGCATGCGGGGTCAAATCAAGCGGGTGAGGTGAGTCTAGTGCTTGCCGATGTGTATCTTATGCAGGGCGAATTAGTGTTAGCACAAGCCATGCTTGAGAAGGTAGGGCTTGCTGACCAAGATGGTTACTACCAGAGTTTAAAAGCTAAGCTCGCACTTGCCTTAGATGCGGCGGATACCCCTGAAATTCGCGATTTGCAGCAAAAGTTTGAGCAAAATCCAACAGATTTAGTGTTATTACTCGAGCTGAGTAAGGCATTGCATGCTGCCCACCGCGATGATGAAGCATTAGAACTATTATTCGGTGTGCTCAGTAAAGATTTAGGTGCTGAAAATGGCACAGTAAAACAAGTATTTATGGAAGTATTAACGGCACTTGGCCAAGGTAATCCCATAGCCAATCAATACCGCCGTAAGCTCTATACTTTGCTCTATTAATGAAAAAAATCGCTTAGTAACCGCAGTTTATTTGCTGTTTCTGAGGCTAAAGTCGAAGCTAAAACCCTTCTCAATGGCGGCCAGATGTGCGAAGATCGCCGCCCTAAGAAGAATATCAATGCGAAAAGAGGACTCTTGAGATGCGCATTATCCTATTGGGCGCCCCAGGTGCCGGTAAAGGTACCCAGGCCCAGTTCATTATGGAACAGTATGGTATCCCACAAATTTCCACTGGTGATATGTTACGTGCCGCGGTAAAAGCGGGTACTCCACTGGGCTTGGAAGCGAAAAAAGTGATGGATGCTGGCCAACTGGTTTCTGATGATCTGATCATCGGTCTGGTTAAAGAGCGTATCGCACAGGAAGACTGTGTTAAAGGTTTCTTGTTAGACGGTTTCCCACGTACCATCCCACAGGCGGATGCGATGGCAGCAAACGGTATTAGCATTGATCACGTGATTGAAATCGACGTGCCAGACGAAGAAATCGTTAAGCGCATGAGCGGTCGCCGTGTTCACCCAGGTTCTGGCCGTGTTTACCATGTGGTTTTTAATCCACCTAAAGTGGAAGGTAAAGACGACGTGACGGGCGAAGATTTAGCTATTCGTCCAGATGACGAAGAAAGCACAGTGCGTAAACGTCTTGCGATTTACCACGAGCAAACTAAGCCGCTGGTTGAATACTACGGTAAAGTGGCTGCCGCTGGCCAAACTCAATACAACAAGTTTGACGGTACTCAATCGGTTGCGGCCGTGAGTGAGCAGTTAGCTAGAGTGTTGAAATAACCGAATAAAGGTTAATTTACGAGAACAAGTTCTCATATTAAGAAAAAGCCTGCCGATGCAGGCTTTTTTTATGGGTATCGCAATGTTAGCCTCCAAGTGAACTTCATTAACCATGAGCTTAACGTTGAATCCTTCCCCTGCTTTTGGTGTGTTATTGGTTAACCTCGGCACGCCTGATCAACCTAGTCCTAAGGCCGTTAAACGCTTTTTAAGGCAGTTTTTAAGTGATCCGCGTGTCGTCGATTTATCGCCGTGGATTTGGCAACCGCTACTGAACGGCATTATCCTCAACACCCGTCCGGCGAAAGTCGCCAAACTCTACCAAAGCGTGTGGACGCCAGAAGGTTCGCCCTTGATGGTGATAAGTGAGCGCCAAGCACAAAAACTGGCGGTGGACTTAAGCGCTACGTTTAACCAGATCATTCCGGTTGAACTGGGCATGAGTTACGGCAATCCCTCCATCGATGTGGGATTTGAACGCCTGAAAGCCCAAGGGGCAGAGCGTATTGTCGTACTGCCTTTGTATCCCCAATATTCCTGCTCGACGGTGGCAAGTGTGTTCGATGCCGTTGCCCGTTATCTTAAAACTGTGCGTGACATGCCGCAGGTTCGCTTTAATAAAGACTATTTTGACCATAGCGCTTATATTGCTGCGCTGGCACACAGTGTGACGCGCCACTGGAAAACCCATGGGCAGGCCGACAAGTTGCTCTTGTCATTTCATGGTATTCCACTGCGTTATGTGAAAGAGGGCGATCCATACCGCGAGCAGTGTTTTGTCACGGCTAAACTGTTGGCGCAAAAACTTGAGCTGAGCGAGTCGCAATGGCAAGTGTGCTTCCAATCGCGCTTTGGCCGCGAAGAATGGTTAACGCCCTACGCCGATAAATTACTGTCCGAGTTACCTGCGCAAGGGATCAAAAGTGTCGATGTGATTTGCCCTGCGTTTGCGACCGATTGCCTCGAAACCTTAGAAGAAATCTCCATTGGCGCTAAGGAAACCTTTTTGCATGCGGGTGGCAGCGACTATCGGTTTATCCCTTGTTTGAACGACGATGAGTTACACATTGAATTATTACGGCAATTAATCCAAGAACAAGCGGTATCTTGGATATAGGAGCACTGGCTTCGAACTGATTTTGTGATAGAATCTGCGCCCTTCCGGCTAAGGGGTGGTTTTTTTGTCTCGCTAGCCTAGACTCAATATTTTTAGGATGCTGCTTGGCTTGACCGCCTCGGCAGACGCCAATTAGCATGGATGCCAGGAAAAGAGAGCCACTATGAAGTTTCCCGGTCAGCGTAAATCTAAACATTATTTTCCGGTTAAAACCCGAGATCCGCTGCTTGAACAGCTGACTCAACAGCCTCAGCCGTTTGCGACTTATATCAGCGGTATTGATCAAACCTTAGTGGATATCGAAGCGAAAGTGGAAGACGAATTGCTGAGCCGTTATGGCTTGCCCAAAGGCAATTCTACCTTGATCAATGATGAACAGGCCCACAGACTCTACACTGAGTTAAAAATTCATGGTTTGATTAGCGATGAATTTGCTGGTGGCACTATTGGTAACACAGTGCACAACTATTCTATTCTGGCCGATGACCGTTCAGTGCTGTTTGGAGTAATGAGTCAAAATATCGAAGTGGGCAGTTACGCCTACCGCTATTTATGTAATACCTCTTCTAAAGTCGACCTTAACTTTCTACAACCTGTAGATGGTCCTATCGGTCGCTGTTTTACCCTGATTTCTGAGTGCGGCGAGCGAACATTTGCGATCAGCAAAGGCGCTATGGATAAACTCACACCTGAATTTATCGATAAAGACGTAGTTCAGGGCAGTTCAGCCTTAGTGTTGACCGCATATTTGATGCGCGCCAGTGATGGCGACCGTATTACCGATGCGGCCATGTGCGCTATCGAATATGCAAAAGCCGCCGAAGTTCCCGTGGTATTAACCTTAGGCACGCGTTTCTTGATTGAAGAAGATCCACAATGGTGGCAAAACTTCATCAAAGAACATGTCACCATTTTGGCGATGAATGAAGACGAAGGTGAAGCCTTAACGGGTTCACGGGATCCTCTGCTTGCCAGTGAAAAAGCCTTGGAATGGTGCGACATGGTATTAACCACAGCGGGTCCAATCGGGCTTTATACTGCGGGTTATACCGAGGACTCAGAAAAACGCGAAACGACTCACACGCTGTTACCGGGTGCGATTCCTGAATTTAACCGTTATGAATTTTCCCGTCCAAAGCTTAAAAGTGACTGTGAAACACCAATCAAAGTGTTTGCCCACATTTCACCTTACATGGGCGGCCCAGAAAAAATCGGTAACACTAATGGCGCTGGCGATGGTGCATTATCGGCATTATTGCACGATCTGGCGGCCAATACTTTCCACAAGACTAACGTGCCAGGCTCAAGTAAACATAAGCGCGATGGCCTATGTTATTCCTCGTTTTCTCAAGTGTGCAAGTACGCTAACCGCGTCGCCTACGAAGTTTTAGCCCAGCATAGCCCGCGTTTATCCCGCGGTTTACCTGAGCGCGAAGACAGCTTAGAAGAATCCTACTGGGAAAGATAAGTCGATAGCTGTATTGGTATTAAGCTAACTGATTTACGCTAGGGCAATAATGGCAAACCGTTGTTGCCCTTATTTTTATGGCGTTTATCAATAATCAATCAGCCAAGCGCTAATTTTAACTACAGGCAGTTGCGAATAAATGTTAACGTTAGTCGGGTTCAGGTAGTCCAAATACAGCGATGATTTAAGGTGGAATTTTCGGTGAAAGCGCAAATCTTAAGAGAAATGAAGGTACTCACGGCTATAGAGCCTGAGTTCGAAGTGCAACGTCGTGTCGCGTTTATTAAAACCAAACTAAAAGAAGCGCGTAGCAAGGCATTGGTATTAGGGATCAGCGGTGGGGTGGATTCTTCTACTGCTGGGCGTTTGTGTCAGTTAGCGGTGGACAGTTTAAACCAAGAAAATAGCCAAGGCGGTTACCAGTTTATCGCTGTGCGATTACCTTATCAGATCCAAAAAGATGAGCATGAGGCGCAATTAGCCTGTCAGTTTATTCAGCCCTCTAAGTTGGTCACTGTGAATGTGCATCAAGGCGTTGATGGCGTGCACAACGCTGCTGTTGCCGCGTTAGTCGAAGCTGGATTGCCTTTGCCCGATGTGGCGAAGGTTGATTTTGTGAAGGGTAACGTCAAAGCCCGTATGCGGATGATAGCTCAATACGAACTCGCTGGACTCGTAGGTGGGTTAGTGGTGGGGACAGATCACAGCGCCGAAAATATCACAGGTTTTTACACTAAATGGGGCGATGGCGCTTGCGATCTGGCACCTTTATTTGGCCTTAACAAGCGCCAAGTTCGTCAACTTGCCGCGTACCTTGGTGCGCCAGAATCGTTAGTCTATAAAGCGCCGACCGCGGATTTAGAAGACAATAAACCGTTACTCGAAGATGAAGTCGCGCTTGGTTTAACCTATGCGCAAATCGATGATTTTCTTGAGGGTAAGGACGTTGGCAAGGCGGTTGAGGACAAGTTGATTGGTATTTATAAGGCGACGCAGCATAAACGTCAGCCTATTCCAACCATTTACGACTAACCCTGAATCGTCCTTGAATATGCACTCGTTTGAACTCTGTTCACGAGTGCTTTTTTATGCCTTTGTTATTTGGTGACTAATGCTGTGGTGACAGCCGTTACCACAATCATAATGGAATTATTTACTGTGTTGGGGCTCTGGTGTTGCTAAGTGTTGCCGTGTCAGGGCGATCAGCTGGTTTGGGTATTGGCGATAATCCAAATAGGGCGTGAGTAAAAAATGCTGTCCTAGCGAAGATGGCAGCTTAAGTGCAGTTATGGATTTATTTTGGGTAGTTAAATGCTGCGCACCGGAATCGTTCACGGACATGGTGAGCCCTAAAGCATTTGCGACCACTTGCCCCGCAATGAGATGAATCTTAGCGTTTGCCATCAGCTCTATAGCGCCTATGCAGATCATTTCATTTTGCTTGAGTAACACTTGGTCACGATAGCTGCGCCAGTCATCTCCAACCGTACTTATTTTGGCCATAATAGTGAAGATCTTACGCCAATGATTGCCATTTAACGCTATGAGAGCCCCGACAGCGTCTGGTTGAGTGTAATGCCAGTTCTCAGGTACCAGCGGCGCGGTAGGAAGATAGTAGGCGAACCTAGCGTGTGGATTACCGATTATCATCGAGAGTGTATAAGTTTCGTTGGAATAAGACTATTTTCGATCCTAACCCGATTAAGGCCTATGCGGCTAATAAAATTGCGAGATGAGTAAATTGGGGTGACTAAATTGGAGTGATTAAATTGTACTGCTTAAGTGGTTTTTATCGCGGTAAAACGTTTGAAGGATGTTTTTATCTACCCGTATAATCTAGTTGCACATTTTATCTTCATGTAGGAACAGCGATGAAGGCTATCATCATAGGTTCGACAAAACACCTATTTTTAGCTGCAGTGTATGCGAGTACTGGCATAGTGGTGGCGTTACTCGCGACAGGGATCTATTTTCTTAATGCGCGCCCTGAGCTGTCACTTTGGCATACGGTTGAGCTAAAAAATGAGTTCCATTATAATACTAAACTCGCTAATTTTAATGAGTACTTAGCGTTAGAAGACCGCTTATTCGCCGAAGTTGAGCACAAAGTTGTACAGAAAATTCCTGCCTCTGAACTATCTCCCGTGAACCGCTATGTCAAAAATAGCTTATCTGATCCTGCACATTGGCCACAAAACTGGAATCGCAGTTATGAATGGCCTGTGGCTAATGCCGAATTTGGAGTATTACTGCTCCACGGTATGTCGGATTCGCCCTATGCTCTATCCAATGTGGCAGTGCACTTTAAAGGTAAAGCTCATGTGCTCGGTTTAAGACTGCCAGGACATGGCACGATTCCAAGTGGATTGACTGAGCTTTATTGGCAAGATCTGGCCGCAGCGGTTAATTTAGCCACAGCGCATATGCGGCAAATTCTGAAAGATAAACCATTATTTGTGGTGGCTTTTTCGACGGGTGCCGCCGTCGCGCTGAACCATGAGTTAGAACGTATCAGCCATAATAAAACCCCAGATTATGATGGAATGATTTTTATCTCTCCCGCGATAGGGCTAGCGCCATCTGCGGCGGCCGCACGCTGGCAGAGTTGGATAGGACGATTGTTGGAGCTGGATAAACTGCAATGGAACAGTATTCAAGTAGAGTACGATCCCTTTAAATATACCTCTTTTGCGGTTAATGCGGGCGATGTAGTTTATCAATTAGCCCTGCGTAACCAAGGTTTATTGGCAGGATTAACGCCGAAGCAACGGGTGCAAGTTCCGTCGATACTCACTTTTCAGTCAGTGGTGGACGCAACGGTTTCAACTGCGGCGGTGGTGAATAATCTGTATCAAACATTACCTGAAAAAGGTCATGAGCTAGTGCTGTTTGATATGAACCGACTCGATGTGAATGCCAAGATGGTGTCCAATGATCCACTTGCGGGCTTGTTGGCGAACATTAATAACCCTGAGTTACATTATCGCGGCACTGTGGTGGAAAATATCAGTAATGAAACCACGCAGGTTCAGGCGCGATACTTTGGTTTAGATGAACTGGGTTTAAATGAACAGAATTTAGATACACAGGATATAGACGCACAGGGTAAAGTGCTCACTCAGGTCAGTGAAAACGTGCGAATATTAGATTTATATTGGCCTGCAGGCGTGTATTCCTTATCCCATGTTGCGCTACCTTTTGGCATAGATGATGGGCTTTATGGCGCAGTGATCCAGCCTGATTTACATAGGATCCAAATCGGAGCCTCAGCTTCGCGGGGAGAGCGCGGCTTGTATAGTGTGTCAGCATCTGAAATGTTACGACAGAAATGGAATCCCTTTTTCCCATATCTACTCGAGCGCATGGATGAGTACCGACTCGCCCATATGCACTCGCATTGAATGATGATTGAGTAAACGGGTGTCATTATGTCTGTTCTGCAGCTAAATCCTGTTTGAGTATGGACGTAATCAGTATCGAGCAATCATTATCGACGAAAATTGTGTCATTCAGAACATAAACTAAGCAGTTGATCAAAGAGATGTAATGAAGCCCTTGCGCAGTTGCGAGGCAATTGCTACAGTTCTGGCTCGCTTAAGATAAACCCCATAAACAGTATCTTAGGTGATAAGTAATTGAGCAAAAACCGTAAAGATTATCGCTAAACAATATTTAGCTAAGTCAGCACAGGTATGCAATATACTTAAAAATTCGGTATGTAGCGCAGCCCGGTAGCGCACTGTCATGGGGTGTCAGGGGTCGGAGGTTCGAATCCTCTCATACCGACCAAATTCCTCTTTTTATAAGAGTTAAAAAGCCTGCTAACTTAATCGTTTGCAGGCTTTTTTATTTTTATGAATTTTAAAGTTCTTTTTAAGCATGCCAAAAGACTGAGGTATATGCATGGTAAAGTGTCCTAGCTTGAATCATGAAAAAACATAATAAATATGGGCAGGCTGCGCGTAGCTGCGACTTTATCACAGTGTTGAATCACCTCGAGGTTTGATTGATAGGGGGGATGTATAAGTTGTATTGTTAAATAGACATTTTCTGAAAGCTTTGGGTAATGCTTTGAAGATTCAGAAGTGGCATTTATTGGGAGCAAAAAATTAGTTGGACACACTTTTGTTCCCATCTTATGGTTGAATAAACTGCATTAAAAAACCCAAATACCACGCCAACAAAGACGCCCAAGTATAACCCCAAACTGCCATCAATAAAGCAGCGGAAGCCAGCCTTGGGTGAAAAGCGCTGGCGATAACTGGTGCAGAAGCCGCACCACCAATATTACACTGACTCGCGATCGCGAAGTACATGGTAGGTAATCGAAAAAATACAGTAAAAATAAATAAGATAATAATGTGTATAGAGAACCAAATAAGAGCGATACAAACGTAATAGGGCGCGGCGCTCAATGCGCTAATATCAAAGTTCAACCCCATCAACATTATCATGATATAGATAAAAAAAAAGAGCTGCCTGCTGAGTTTCCTTGACTAACACATGTCTTGCATTTGTTAATGAAAATAATAATCCTAAAAAAGTTGCAATTAATACTGACCAAAAAAATTCAGAAGTAAGATTGTATTTAAATAAGTGTGGGAAACTATTAGCGATTCTTGTTGCAAGGAAGGATGATAATTTTTCACTGAAGAAAATTACAATGAAAAAAGTCAAGCTCAATATCAAAATCCAATAATAGCTTGTTTGTTTTCCTATCACTTTACGTTTGATGTCAGTGCAAAATATCGGTCTATAGCTTTTATCAGCTTTCAGGAAATCATCGATTTTATCTTGGCGTTCTGCAATGAAAAGTAATATAACCATCCATATACTGGAAAAAAGAATATTAATAGTCATCATTACCGCAAATACGGCATCACCGACACTGTGGATTTCTTTTACAGCCAATTGATTGGCGGTTCCGCCAAGCCAGTTTGCCATCAGTGTTGACATGCCTTTCCAAGCAGCATTATCTCCCTGCCAGACGAGTTCGTTAGGAAAAAATATAGAGCCTAACCATAGGCTTAATGGACCACCAATACAGATGCTCACAGCACCTAGCACGTACATACCGAGAAGTTTTTTTCCCACTAAACTGAGAGCAAAGAAATCGGTACCTAAAATCAACAAAAATAAACAACCGGGCATTAAGTGTGTTTTTGCCATTTCGCTAAGCTGACTATTACTTGCATCAATAATATTTAGCGAGCTAAAGATGGCAGGTAAGGTGTAGCACATTAGCATCAGTGGAAAAATACGATAAAATTGCTTAAAAAGTGTAATAGAGGATGTGTGTGTATAAAATAAACTACATAGTAAAAAGACTAAAAAAAATCCTATTCCAAGATCTGATGATATCAATTTAATTCACCTAGTAAGAATAGCTGGTATACATATATTATATTTTACAGTAGCTTACTAAAGGCTAGGAAACTCATGCTTAATGCAGATAATTCTTCTCCTTCACGCTGAATTGACCAATAAGTTCGTTTATAATCCCATCCATCCACAGGTAATAAAATAAGGTCTTTTCTTGCTAATTCAGCGTCAATCGCTAATAGGGGTAATACACTCAAACCTATACCTGTTCCAATTGCCCTTTTAATAGAGCCAATGGTTGACATGCAGATTTCATCACGAACGTGAATATTTAAGCTTTTTAATAGCTGAATTGCACGAATTCGAGAGAACGATGATTCATGGTCGAATATCCACAATTGTTCACTAAGCCAAGATTTTGTATTTAAACCATTCGCAGCAGGATGAGTTACGCCACTCACAATGCAAAGATTATCTTGTAACCAATGCTCACAAATGAGATTTTTACTCGCGGGTTTAGCATCAATAAAGCCTAAGTCTAGTTCTTTTTCTGAAACCATTTTTTCAATAACTAAACTATTATCAATGACTAGTTTTATTTTTACATCGGGATATTGGTTCTTAAATAATGGAATTTTTTTAGATAATACATAGTTACCAGCAGTCTTACTGCTCCCAATGGTTAACGTCCCCTTAATGCCATGTTCAGGGAATGAAAATATATTTTCTAACTCTTTTCCCTTGGATAGCATTTCATTAGCATAAGGTAATATTATTTCTCCATGCGCATTTACAACCAAACCTCCCGCCACTCGCTCAAATAATCTGCAGCCTAAAGAACTTTCTAATTCTTTAAGTGCCATACTTACAGCAGGCGTTGACATATGAAGTACTTTTGCCGCTTTTGAGATCTGCCTCTCAGAATGTATGGCTTTAAAGATCATCAATTGTCTTAATGTTATCCGCATCAAATGCTCCGCGAGGGGGAAATCAGTTATACTAGCAGTATAATAGTTTAAAACGATAAATAATTAACATGATAAATATCTGATTTTTATAAAGCGGCTATTTAGCCGCTTTATCTATAGAGGTTAAAATAGATATCTTGTAGATACAAAAATGAGAGTGTCATCAAACTCAGTATGTCCTTTGACGTCAGTATAGTCACCATCAAAATAGGAAATACCTACCCCAAAAGTCAAATCCTTTTGAGCCTTAAAATCAACGCCTACTGAATATTGACTTACATCACTCTCTTTTAGTGTTTTTAGATCTGCTCCGGCATTTTTTGTCACTTTACCCAGCCCAGCATCATCTTTTAAATATTGAAATTTTATATCATATTTATTAATAGGAACAACCATACTTAACAGGTAGGAGTTACCTTTAATATTATCATAAATACTTGACTCAGAGCGCTGGTACATCGCCCCCAATTTTACGGATGAAATAGCAACACCACCCACCAGTCTTGTTGCCTCTAACTGGTTCAATCCATCAGCATAGGCTATTGAAATATAGTGACTATTCTTTTTAAGTGCAGCATCGCCTAGGGAAAAACTAATTGCATAATTGTTTTGTTTATCAGAAAGTTCTGGATTTTTTTGATTAAAATCCTTATCAAAAACATAACTAATTCCCATAGTAACACCTGCGACCTTAGCGCTATTTAATGTTACCGAATCGCCTAATCTATCGTTACCTGCAATGATCATATTCATATCGCTTGAGGTAATATTAAATAAATCCACTTTACCTTCAGCACTTTTAAAAACGGTATCATTTCTTCCGAAAACAGCTGAACCATAGTTAGTTTTAAAACCTAAGTATGAGTTTCTCGGTTTGAAAATATTAGAATCATCGTTATCAAAGCTTTCTATCCCTGCTTCAAATTTATATAACAAGCTAAAATTATCATATACACTATACTCTCCTTTAACGCCTAAATCTAGCGAATCCCCACATAAATTCGATGGGATTCAAATAAGTAGACACGCATGATGCTGTTTGATCTAATCAATTTCGCCAAAAACCTACTAGATCCAACATCATGCGTGATATCGACATATT
>Ga0172380_10002433_pt1 | contig 28634 bp, 30 predicted proteins | sample Leawe162metaG_FD_119747 | JGI IMG/M metagenome (GOLD analysis project Ga0172380, IMG submission 119747) | Leachate microbial communities from a municipal landfill in Southern Ontario, Canada - Leachate well 162 metaG | ecosystem: Engineered > Solid waste > Landfill > Unclassified | place... | reverse complement strand
GAACCATCGCCAAATTGCTTGGTGATTTGATCCATCGCCAGACCCAGTGCCTTTAATTTACCTTCATTATCTGGATTGGTACGCGAAACTGCCGGTTTTTCTGCCTTTTTTGCCATATTCTCCCTCTCTTTATCTATCTATTATTATACCATGATTAGCTCTGGGAAGCACATGCCCTCTTCTCTATTTCGAGAGCACCGATATACCTTTTATGATGAAATTTGCTATACTAGAAGCTAATGAAACAACGTGGGTTTACCGTCATAGAATTAGTCGTCGTGATTGCCTTTTTGATCTTTGCAGGCATCCTCTTCTTCGTTCAAAAGAACAACCTTGAAGTCGCAGGCCGTGATGATAAACGTAAAACCGCTATTAACGCGATGTACTATGGATTAGAAGAAAGCTTTTACAAGCAAAATGGTTACTACCCGGCGGAGATCAATGATAAAAACCTTACGACGCTCGACAGCAAGCTCTTCACCGACCCCAACGGCATTAAACTTGGCCAGACGAGTGAAAAGATCAACGATGAAGACATCCCAGTGCAATCTGAGTATCGCTACGAACCAACCAACTGTACGGATAGTAAGTGCAAAAGCTACACCCTCAGGGCAGACCTCGAAGCCGAAGCCGATTACGTCAAGAAAAGCCGTAATAATTAATTACTACTAGTTTATATCGTCGTCAACCGGACGGCCGTTTTTAAACGCTTCGATCGCATTATTGAGCGCTGCGACTTGCTTTTTAGGTTGGCTGACGTACTGGAATCGGTAGGTCGTTTCGTCGCCCTCGGTTGAGAGGCGAATCGTGCCGTAGTCAAACATTGTCTGGATGAAATTGCTTTGCCGGAAACTGGCATCTTCAATGCTACCCAGGCTCACCGTCTGTTCGCGTTTGGAAAAAAGGGAGTGTTGAATCTCCTGCACCACACTTTCATTGGTCAGAAAAAACTTATTCTGAATGTAAATCCATGTCGCGAAGTAACCAAATATTGTGACGAGCAGCGCCAGTAAAATTGCGATTAGCATAACATCACCAGATGCCGGCATGGTCGAATCGACTGTAGCGAGACTAGAATAAATTGCCGTCAGACCAAAGATGAGCAGCAGTGCCACGAGAGTACTCCCCCCTGGTGCGATCAAGCCAATCGGATGGCGGCGGACAGCCAGTATCACATACTCGCCCTCACTCAGGTTGAGATCCGGATATTTCCGGCGAGACTCTTCAGCTTTTTGCTGCACCTCATCGCTCAGCGGCAAAGCCGAGGGCTCCACTGGCCGCGTCACATGAGTCACATGTGGCTCATTGCCATACTGCACCCGCGTACGGGGATCGAAGTTTTGACCTTCAGGCGAAAGTGGCGCCTTACTGACGTGAGAGGCTTGTTCTGTTTTTAGCTCAAACGGCTGAGCAGGTGCCAGCGGCGGGGCCGACTGCGGTGGATGAGCATAGAGCGGTCGACCATCGGCGTCGTAAGCAACTGGCTTCAGAAAATCGTCTTGAGTTTGGTTGTTCTTCATGTAGTACGTTCCATTATACCAATTTCTGCTGCTCGTCGCCCGCTATTGGTTTTCCTAAATGACGATATGCTCGCTGGGTCACCCGGCGACCGCGAGGAGTACGCTCAATAAAACCGATTTGGAGCAGGTACGGCTCGTAGAAATCTTCGATTGTGGTCATCTCGTCACCCGTCAGGGCTGCGATTGTATTGAGTCCGACCGGATTATCGCCATAAGCGTCGATGATGCTAGTCAGCAGGTTACGGTCAGCAGCGTCGAGGCCAAGCTCATCGATTTCCAGAAGCTCCAATGCTTTAGTGGTCGTCACCATATCGATAATGCCATCACCATTAACATCGGCGTAATCGCGCACTCGCTTCAATAGACGGTTGGCGATACGCGGTGTCAGTCGAGCCCGTGTTGCCAGCAGGTCAGCCGAGACGGCATTAATATCAGTTTCTAAAATTTTGGCAGCCCGCAGGATAATCTTGGATATTTCGTCTGGAGTATAAAATTCCAGCCGGTGAATATGCCCGAAACGATCACGCAGCGGTGCCGCCAGGCTTCCGGTCCGGGTCGTCGCGCCAATCACTGTAAACTTCGGCAGATCAAGCCGGACGCTGCGCGCCGCGGGGCCCTTGCCGATCACGATATCGAGTTTGAAATCTTCCATGGCGCTATAGAGCACTTCCTCAACCGTGCGGCTCAGGCGGTGAATCTCATCGATAAACAGAATATCACCGTCCGCGAGATTGGTCAGAATACTCGCCAGATCCCCGGCCCGCTCGATCGCTGGCCCGGCAGTCACGCGAATATTGGTCCCCATTTCATTGGCGATCACGCTCGCCATGGTCGTCTTGCCCAAGCCTGGCGGGCCATACAGCAGCACATGGTCGATCGGCTCACCACGTTTTTTGGCAGCATCAATCGCCAGCTTAATATTTTTCTTAAGCCGTGCCTGACCCACATAGTCATCAAACGTCTGCGGACGCAGCGTCACTTCAATCAGTTGCTCGTTGGTGTCATCATCGGGGATGCTAGTATTGACGATTCTTTCAACTGCCATTGCCTTATCCCTTCAATGCCTGGGTTACCCGCTCGGCGGTCGATAAATCAGTCGAGATACCCTCGAGAGCTTTGGTGGCGTCGTTGAGGTTATAGCCAAGCGCCATCAGTGCTTCGAGCGCTTCATCATTGCCGGCGATCACGCTTGAATTACCGAATGTATCATTATTAGTGCGCAGTGCCAAGCCGACTTTATCAGACAAATCAACCGTTACGCGTTCGGCCGTTTTCTTACCCACGCCGCTCGCCCGTGCGATAAAGGCTGCGTCACTATTTGCGATTGAATTACGCACTGTTTCCCCGTCAGCGAGACTCAAAATCGCCAGCGCCGCTTTGGGACCAACACCCTGAACCGTAATGAGAAGCTCAAATAATTTCTTGGCAGCAAGGCTGGAAAAGCCAAATAAATCCTGCGACTGCTCGCGGATATGGTGATAGGTATAGAATTTGACGTCTTCACTCAGCACCGCGTGCTCGTAGTCGCCGAGCGGCACTTGTATCTCGTAGCCAATGCCATGAACATCCACGATAATACTATTTCCAAATTTTTCGGCCACTACCCCGGCAATGTGTGCAATCATACTACATAGTATTATATCAGTAGTCGGAAAAAAGAGATACCGAGTCTCCCGAGCTAGGGAGTTACCGGAACGATTGGTGTCGTACCGCCCGATCCGGACCCGTTGCCCGAACCATTTCCGTTACCATTGCCCGTACCAGGCGTGGTGGTGCCCGGGGTTGTTGGCGTTTGCGTCGAAGTGTCTGGAGTTGTAGACGGCGTCGTCTGTGAAGGCGTCGTGGTTGTCTCTGCCTCTTTTTCAGGCTGTTTCACAGCTGGCGCAGACGATTCGGTGGAACACGTACTTGGTGGCACATTGCCAGCTAGAAATACATCCGTCACCTTGCCGGCTGATGTACAGACCGTTGCTTTGACAATGCCCGCAGGTTGGATGAAAGTAGGTTCAGACGCGCCGACAGCTGTTTTCATAATCGCGCGCCAAATCGGTCCAGCCATGTCGGCACCACCGCTCGCCATCGTCGTATTATCGTTGTTGCCGACCCAGACCCCAACGGCGATCTGGGGTGTGTAGCCAATCGTCCAAGCATCACGTGAATCATCGGTCGTACCGGTTTTTACTGCTACCGATTTAACTTTGCCGTCGGTCCCCACCACATTGAGCGAACTACCGAAGAAACTACCACGGGTGGCGTTATCGGATAGAATGTTCGAGACCAGGTACGCACCTTCGGCGCTAATAGCTTGGGTTGGCTTCTCAACTGGTGTAAAGATTGTCTTGTCGAATTTGTCCTGAATCGAACTAATCATAACCATCGAGTGATGCTGTCCGGCGTCTGCTAGCGTAGCGTAGGCATTGGTCATTTCCGTCAGTGGTATTTCACCAGCCCCGAGTGCGAGCGACAAGCCATAATTGCTCGCCGAACCCAGCGTCGTAATGCCATAGGCTTTGGCCTGGTCCAGTGCACTGCTGATACCGACTCGCTGCATGACTTTTACAGCTGGAATATTGAGCGACCAATCCAGCGCCTTTCGGACTGTCACATTGCCGTAAAAACGCCTGGTGGCATTTTGGGGTTTATAGCCATTAAAATCGGTTTCTTCGTCCTTTAGAACTGTGGCTGGCGTAATGTCACCGTCGGCCAGGGCCTTGGAATAATAGAGTGGTTTGAAGCTCGAGCCTGGTTGGCGCTTGTTAATCGCCATATTGACCTTACCGAACTGCTCGTTATTATAATCACTGCTACCCAGCAGCGCGCGAACCTCACCAGTAGTCGGATCAATCGCAACCACACTGGAGTTTGAACCGCCGTTGGCCTGAATATGAGCGATGTTATTATCAACTCCAGCGATAGCGGCATTTTGCAGGGTGAGGTCAAGTGTGGTTGTCACTTGATACCCAGACCGCTTTACCGTTTCCTCGCCGTACTTCTTGTAGAGCTCAGACAAAACCATTTCAGTAAAATGAGGGGCGGCGTTGTCGATGCCTTTTGCTGGCTGGTAGGCCAGCTCCGTCGCAATAGCCTCGTCTTTTTGGGCCTGCGTAATATACCCGTTGTTCACCATGCGCGTCAGCACGGTCGCCTGCCGCTGCTTGGCATAGGTTGGGTTACCTTCTACCGGTGAATAGGCGCTTGGAGCTGGTAAGACGCCGATCAGCATACTGCTCTCGGCGAGTGTCAGGTCGCTGGCTTTTTTACCAAAATAATTTTCAGCCGCTTCTTCGATACCAAATGAGTTGTTACCGAAATAGGCCGCGTTCAGATACATCGAGAGAATCTGGTCTTTCGAATAACGCTGCTCAATGGCCGTGGCGATCGTGAGCTCTTGGTATTTGCGCAGGAAATTCTTGTTGCTTGAAAGCAACGTCATCTTCGCCAGCTGCTGTGTCAGGGTTGAACCTCCGTAAGCTGTGGCATCGCCAGCCAAAATATTGGCATACATCGAGCCGGCAATACGGATCAGCGAGAAACCACCGTGCTTATAAAAGTCTTTGTCTTCCGACGCCACCAGCGCGTGCTCGGTTTCATCAGATATTTGGTCAAGCCCCATCAGCTCACGGTGCTTGGCCGTCCCGAGACTATAAAACACCGTACCGTTTTTATCTTTTAAGACAATACCAGTATTATTTCGGTTCATTAGCCGGTCTTGATCGGCGATATCATTGTAATAGTAAGCGTAGGTAATAACCGGCGTAATGATTAAGAAAGCAAGCATGGGGCCACCAAGTAGCAGCGCCTTTTTGGGCTTCGAGAGCTTTTTAAACCAGTGCCAGCGGCGCTTCACTGCCCACCGGGCGCGAAAGAGCGGTGACTTGCGTTTACTGTATCTGCCTTGACGGACCATATGCTCTATAGTATACCATTTTATCGGCTCATCAGGCTGTAGGTAATCGCGGCGGCGAGCGCATCAGCACAGTCATCAGGTTTGGGCACTTCGCTCAGACCCAGATGAATTCGCACCATTTCCTGCACCTGCTTTTTATCGGCCTTCCCGTAGCCCGTCAGGGTTTGTTTGATTTGCAGCGGCGTATACTCAGCGAGCTCTAGCTTACTTTTCTTACCAGCCAGCATGGCGACGCCGCGGGCGTGCGAGACGCTCATCGCTGTGGTGACGTTACGAGCAAAAAACAGTTTCTCGATTGACATCACGCTCGGCTTGGTCTCGGCGATAATCTCCATCAAACTGTCATAAATGTCTTCCAGCCGTTCATCAAGCGGTGTGTGTGCAGGCGTCGTCACGACGCCTGCCGTAAGCATCGTCGCCTTGCCCTTACTAACATCAATCACGCCAAAGCCTAAAATACCCGTTCCCGGATCGATACCGATGATTCTCATGGTACTTAGTATACAAGAAGATATACCTAGCTGATACACTAGTCATATGCAGAAACTTACCCAAAAGTGGGCAGTCATAGCCCCGCTCGAGAAAGTCACGGATGGAGATATCTTTTACTATACCGACTTTCCGCTCCACATCACCCTCGCGGGGGTATTTGCAGTCGACCTAGAAGGGGCTGAATTAGCTCAAGCACTGGCAGATTCGTTGCGCGACCAACATGCTATTCGTGTCACCTCCCACCAAAAAGATTGGTTTGGCCCCAATAAAGATGTGGGTGTAATGAAAATCATTATGTCTCAGAACCTTATGAACCTCTATAACACTATTCATAACGGCCTCCTATCATTAGGCGCTGTATTTAACGAACCGCAGTACGAAGGAGAGGGTTACCTTGCTCACGCGACTGATCAAAAAAGTGCCGTCCTAAAGCCACAAGAACATGTTGTTATCGACTCAATCGCACTTGTGGATCTGTTTCCGAATAACGACGGCTACCAACGTAAGATATTTAAAACTATTACATTATCTAGCGCAGATCAAAAATATCAAGCATAGCATTCGATAAGCATAAACGATATAATACAGATATGAATAGTTTACTGCTCACTCTCCATGTTATTATGCTAAGTCTCTCGCTCGTCGCAACGGCCACAATGACAATCATGGCTCTGTTCTCCCGGGCCACACCATTTATAGCTCGAAGGATTACTCTATTGATCACAGGCATTGGTATCACTCTTGGTGGTGTCTTGCTCATTCAGATGCCGCTCGGAATACGTTGCATAGAGCTGACCGCTTACCTCATCGTCTTTAGCCTCGCTTATCGTTTCATTAGCGTGCGCTCAAGAACACTCTCGCCCACAATTACAGCTAAGATTTAGAGCCTAAAAACGCCGTGGCTTTTTGAAGTATGCCTCGTAGCTCTCTTCGCCATTCCAAACCGGCATACGCCAGTGCCAACGCACCGACACCGCCTAGCGCCCACCAGCCCATGAAAGCCGTGGTACTCTCTTTAATTGGCTTCACCGCGAAGGCCGCTGCCGGCACGTCACTCTGTACCACATTCCGGCAGCGATTGGTCTCTGGGTTGCGTTCCCGGCCTTCCCCGCAGTCCGCCAGATCATCGGTACTGGCAATTTTCTTGCAGCGATTTGTCTCGGGATTACGAAATTGATCGTCTCCGCACGGCTTTAAAACACTGGCAGCCGCCGATGCGATTGACCGACAACGATTGGTTTCTTCACTGCGATACTGACCCTCCTTGCATGGGGTCAGACTCGCTGCCGCATCAATCTTATTGCAACGACCAGTCGCTAGATTGCGCTCATACCCAGCTTCACAACTGACGTATTGCTGATATTGATTGGTGCTCCCAGGCGTGACTGCGAAAGTCTGCCGCCAATCACTCCCCCCGAACCATGCCCATGAGGTATCTTCATCGAGATCGGCATACGATACCGTCTGAAGCTCTGTCGATCCGTCAGACGAGAGTAAATAAACAGTTCCCGTTGTGGTTTTCGTGAGACTCAGATTGGTATCACTTATCATGATAGTCACGAAACCATGGGCCGCGATGGTTTGAGACGGCAGATTATGCTGCACACTGCTACGATTCGTCTGCAGCCGACAACCTGCGACGTCTACAGGTACATCACTGCTATTAAACAGTTCGATAAATTGATCATTGCGATTAGCGCCAATCTCAGAAATAACCAACCCGCTGCACATATTGACAGGAACGTCTTGGCAATTGCCCGACAGCATGTCTCTGCTCCAGCCCGTCGGAACAGTCGCCTGTAACCCGTCGAGATTGAGACACATATCAATCTCGTCGCGCAGTGCGCCGTATTCATAAAAACTTCGCGGCGGCGCTATTTCAAAATCTGCCTGGTTATTATCAGTATCTTGGTACACGTCCGAACCCAAGCTCTTTCTTTGCAGCAGTGATCCGACAGGTGGCAACGTCGTAACTGGCGCCCCTTCGGACTCGATGGTGGCTGCACCCCACCCGATCAGGTCTTGTCGTTCGTCAAGCTGATTAAACAGGCCAATTCGGCCACCCGTGTCGCTAAGTCCTGACGTGAATTGAACATCAAAACCAGTTAGCGAACTGTTTGACGAGACGGCTACAACGTACGACCTGGCCGGTAGGAACACGCGCGATTCTTTACCAGCCGTTTCGCCGCCCAGACAGGCCAGTTTTGTATAGGTGGTTCCCGTTGATGACGCGCGCTTGAGACACCAGTCGGTAACATCAATCTCTTCATCGGAATTATTAAAAAGCTCGATTAATTCGTCTCTCGCATCCCCACTCTGCCCACGCGTCTGCACCTTTGCAATCACTATGCCTTCAACGGAAGAAATGCTCACAAGGGGCGCTTCGGCTGGCACGTTGAGATTTTGTTCTACAGCAGGCGGTTGGGATGATATGTCTGCTGCTGGATCATTCGTCGGAACTCCAGGAGTTTCAATGGACGACTGCGCCATCTCAGGCTCCGCAAGCGATACATCTGTTTCGGCTGGTTCAGTCGATTCTGGCGAAGCAGGCTGTGTAGCTTCGGCATCAGCAGCGCGCGTTGGCACAGGCAAAAGAGAGACAAGAAGGGCGATGATGAGAATCCAATAAATAGATCGCTTCACTATTACTCCACTTATGTGTAGAGTTTATTATACCAAACTGGTTATGCTTACTCAACTTCAGCAGTTATATCGGCATTGGAATGCACGTTTACCACGTCATCGAGATCATCGAGTGCATCAAATAGTTTCATGACTTTGCGAGCAGTTTCTTCGTCACTAATTTCGATATGATTATTGGCCACGTACTGCAGTTCTGCGTCCTCAACATTCAGTCCAGCTTCAAGCAGTGCTGTGCGAACTTTTGCCAGATCTTTTTGGTCGGTGTAGACGATAATCTCGCCATCTTCCTCTACGGCATCCTCAGCCCCAGCGTCGAGAATTGTCAGTAACGCGTCTTCACCGCTCGCCGCCACTCGAATCACGCCTTTACGGGTAAATTGGAACATCACACTGCCGGCATCGGCTACTCGGCCACCATTCTTGGTTAGCGCACTTTTAACTTCGGGAAAAGTTCGGTTGCGATTGTCTGTGGCAGTTTCGATGATAATCCCGACGCCACCCGGGCCCATGCCCTCGTAGGTAATTTCTTCGAGCACGGCTGCGTTCTTGTCACTCACCCGGTCGATCGCGCGCTGCACATTGGCATTTGGCATGTTGGCCGCCTTCGCCTTTTCGATAGCAAGAGCTAGGGCTGAGTTCATCGTTGGGTCAACGCCCCCACGTGCGGCAATAGCAATTTGGTTGCCAATTTTCGTAAAGACCGCGCCGCGCTTGGCGTCATTAGCGCCTTTATCGCGTTTAATCTTTGACCATTTGCTGTGTCCAGACATAAAGAAAATCTCCGTTTAAATTCGGTATACTTTCTTTCATTATATCAGATGCACATCTTTAAGATGTTGGTACATAAATAGCGCATTGTGTCATCTGAAGCTCATTACCACCTGCAGAACCGCTGATTGTACAGTTTTGGCTCACACCTTCTAGGTAGTATACAATCTGTCCTGAGGCTAAATTAATGGTAGCTCCGGCTCGCATATCGACCGGGGAAGCATTAGTTACTTGATACAACTTAGTAGCAAGTGTTGGTTTTGTAGGCATAAATTCAGAAAGATTAGCATCAAAAGTTGTGCTTACTGTCCTAACCCCGTTAGCTCCATTCCAGCAGAAGTTACTGGGATAATTATCACCTAAGCACACCGCCCCTGTCGTAAGTGGCAATTGACCCTTGGCAGTTACATACATATTTAGTGCTTTAATGTATTGCTGTACACCTGATATAACTTGTGCATTTCGAGCCCTCTGCTGAATACCGTTATAAGCAACGATTGTGACTGTTGCTAGAATACCAATCACCACAATAACAATCAGGAGTTCGACGATTGTGAACCCTCTGCTATTGTGTGTCGTGACGCTCATGCTTTATAGTATATACTATCCTAGTGGCTACTCAATTATATTGCCATCTCTTAGATTGTAGTCAGTCTTGCGCCACATCCCTATGCACGCCGCGATTAGAGCCGCATAGAAAATAACGACGTGCCAAGGCGCAATGCTCAGTTCTGTTTGCGCCCAGGGCAGACTAGCCATATACCCTGCAACACTAGTCATATAGCCAAGCAGCCACGAAGCAGGCAGCCCGGCAACCGTCGCAAGTACCGGTACCAGCAAGCTCACAACTCCGGCCGCGAATGTAAGCAGCATAGCCAGTGGTACAAGTGGAAGCACCCAGAGGTTAGCAAGAATAGCAACATTGCTAAACTGTCCAAAAGCCAAGACCAAGATCGGGAATGTTACCAGCTGAGCTGCAATAGTTTCTCCCAGTATCTGACGCACGGTGCCGGGCTTCTTCTCCCCAAAGAAATAGGCTTGGGCCAGCGGGGCTACGATCATTACACCAGCGAATGCCGCAAAGCTTAACTGCCAGCCCAGATCGTTCCAGCCAAAACTCGGATTAACAAAAAGCGTCACAGCTGACGCCAGTAGCAGTAGTACAATTGGGTGAAATTTCCGGCCATAATACCAGGCCAGCAAGCTCAGCCCGGCCACCAGCCCCGCCCGGCTCATACTCGGGCTCATGCCGGTAATCGCCACAAAACTCACGATCATCGTACCAGCACTGAGCGCCGACAAGTATTTTGATACTTTTTCAAAACTGCGCCTCGCTAGCCGCACCAGAATCGTCAAATTATAGCCACTCGCCACCACGATGTGCGTCAAACCCGCGATCTGCAGTGCTTGGTCAAGCTCCGTCGGCAGAGCGCGGCGCTGACCGACAATATAACCAATCCCGAGACTTGCCTGGGGCTCTGGAATCGCCCGCCGCACCGCATCGGCAAACCAGTCACGCACTTGCCGGGCAATATCCCCCGGCTCGGGTCGTTTGACGTTTACAACACGTGCTCGATACATTGCGGCAGGAAAGGTACCAAAACCTTCCGCCAGTTTGCCTCTCACGCTCACGATATCTCCCCGCTTGATATCTGCTTTCGCGCTCGTCGTTACATAGAGTTTACTAGGCAGCTGATGACCGTTGATATGTATGTCACTCAGACGAAGAACTGATTCACCCCACGCATTCAGATCAATATCTTCAGACACGTGACCTTCGATAGTCATCGTGATGCCGATGAGTCCTCTATAGACCTCCAGCTGAGTTCGGTCAATCGAGCCGCGCCACAGTCCCACTGTTATGCCACCGAGAATGACGAGCGGTACGCTCCATACATGCGATTTCCACAGGCAGATAGCCATAATCCCGAGGCCACAGAGGAGCCACATCATCGAATAAAACAAGGTACTTGGTATATATTGCACCCCGATAATGCCGACCGTAATACCGAGGCACGCCAGCGCAATCATCCAGGAGACGTGAAGTCGCTTACGAAGGCGATATCGGTGCATGCATCTAGTATACCAAGCGGCTACGCCGAGGTACTAGGCGGCTTTAGGAGAAGCGACCTTCATGTCTTTAGCAATCTTGCCATCACGCATATGGATGATGCGTTTGCAGTACTGGGCAACTTCCGGGTTGTGCGTGACAATCACAAAGGTTTGGCCGGCCTTGTTTAGTTTCTGAATCAGCGCCATGACTTCCCTCGTCATGCGAGTATCAAGCTCACCGGTGAGCTCATCACCAAACACGACTGCCGGGTTATTGACAATCGAGCGAGCAATCGCCACCCGTTGCTGCTGGCCACCGCTGAGTTCGGACGGCAGATGGTGGAGTCGGCTTTTAAGCCCGACTTGTTCGAGTGCCTTCTCGGCTTTCTGGCGGCGGATTCGCCAGTCGACATTGGCGTAGCGCAGCGGCAGCATGACGTTTTCCAGCGCGGTCAGTGTCGTAATGAGATTGAACGATTGGAACACAAACCCAAGCTCATGTGAGCGAATGTTTGGCAGTTCGCGAGGCTTGATCGCCGTGATGTCTTTGCCGTTGATCAAAATATGTCCGGCTGATGGTTCATCCAACAGCCCCAGCATATTCAGTAGCGTTGATTTACCGCTACCCGACGGCCCCATGATGGCCACCAGTTCACCCGGCTTGATCGTCAGATTAATGTCGCTTAGCGCGTGCACAACGATACCTTTATCGGTGCGCTTCTTCAACTGCTTGCCTGTACTGGTTTTGTAGCTCTCATCGTAGAGTTCTTTTGTGAAGAGTTGCTGGGCTTTCTCGAGACGCTTCAATAGATCAGCAGTCCGCTTGTCGTCATGTTTCGCCATAGCACTTTCGTAGTCGAGATGAAGTTTCTGCAAAGCACGTAGCGCCTTGCGGGGGTTCTTGCTCTTCCCCATGATAAAAATCTTATTTAACTTTTTCAGTTGCAAAATTGCGTCACTCATAATTAGCCTTCTCTCAATGCGCGAACAATATTAACTTTGACTGCATAGTAGGCGGGGTAGATCCCCGCGATAACGCCCAGTATCACCGAAAAGCCGATGGCAAAAAGCGAAATGCGAAGTGTCAGGAGGAAGATAATCGTACCACTCGCCTGCATGGCGCCGTTTATAGACACAACCGTGAGAGCCCCTAGCACCCAGCCCAGCAACCCACCGCACAGCCCGATCAGACCGGCTTCAGCCAGGTACTCCTGCATAATGTTGCGCGTCTTGGCACCGACTGCTTTCTTGATACCGATCTCACGGATGCGTTCGGAGATCGACATTGTCATAGTATTAATAATCGACAGGCCACCCACCAGAAGCGAGATGAGCGCAATACCGAAGAGAATCGAATTGAGGATACCCGTAGCACTAGCAACTTGATCTTTAAATGCTTTGGGGCCTGAGGCCTCAACATCACTCACCTGATTGTTAATCGTACTCGCGAGTTTGTCAGGGTCGACGCCAGACCGAGTATAGACCGTAAAGCTGTTGACGATCTCACTCGCCGTAATCTGCGAGCGAATAATCTCTGGCAAGGAGTCGTAGAGAATTTGCTGAGCATCAGCGAGACTAATAAACACCTCGTTGTCCGGTGCGGTCAGAGTTTTCTCCATAATACCGATCACGGTGAAAGTTTTGTCGCGGATCTTGATACTCTTGCCTACCTTGGCCTTCAGCTTATCAACAAGATCGGCACCCACCACTACCTTACCTTGATCATTTGTGGTTAGTTCGCGGCCACTGCTGTAGGAAATCTTAAACGATTCATAGGAGTCACCCTTGAGGTCACTGCCAATGATGCCTGGAGGCGGACCAAAACTCACTGCACTGGCATCTTCGCTGAGCGGCAAGAAAATACTGCCCGAGACCACGGCCACATCTCGCACCTTAGCTATCTCCTCGGCTTTTGAAATCTTGAGAGGCATTGGCATCGTCGAGAGAGAGCCGCCCGCCGGGCTGATAATAACCTTGTCTGAGTAATACTCGGTTCCCCCATTTACGAGTAGGTTGATTTTTTCGGCCATCGAGCCCATCACAACAAACGCGAAAATTCCAATGGTTATTCCAAAGATCGTTAGAAGCGTACGCGTCTTACGCCGAAACATGTTTTTTATTATTTCGATCATGTATTTCTCCTATGTAGCCCTGTAGTATATGTCTTTAAGGCACTTTCGTCTGTGCTTTTTGTCACAAAGAGAACGAAGTGGGACTATCGGCGAAAGCCTCCTCCGTTCCCTCGCTCAGAAAAATAGCCTTCGGCTGCTTTTCTTCACTTCGTTCACTCCGCGACCCCACGACTATTTTTGCTTCGCAAAAAGTCGCGGAACCAAGCTCCATCTACATCTTTACCAAAGAAATAAACCTACCAAAAATTGGTAGGTTTATTTCTTTGGAGGGTCCAGTGGGGCTTGGTCACAGATATTTCCTTCGGAAATTCCGCGACCCCGCCTCATCTCGGGCATCGTAAGATGCGCCGGGCTTCCGGCTCTCAAACTGCCACTGGCAGTTTTCGCCCACTCCACCCCACGGGTGTCGATGGCGTTCAAGCTCACAGAAACTTTGCCATAGAAAAATCACCTATCGTATGACAGGTGATTTTTCTATGGAGGTCCACCACGGAAATAGTTTATATATTTTTACCGAGGAACTAATGCGATGGAGAGAACTGCTAGAGACCCCATATCGACAATACAGATTGGAAAAACGTCGTCTTGATGGCTTATATTCCCAGTAGTAGTTATATAAGTAAGTAAGTAAGTAAGTAAGTAAGTAAGTAAGTAAGTAAGTAAGTAAGTAAGTAAGTAACTAATTATCCTCTAAAGCCAACTTGGCACTAGTAAGTAAATTTTTAAATCCTTTATCTCCCAATCCGACTACCGACTTAAAATACTTTTTGGCAGTGTTGAAATCTTTCTTATCGCGATAATAAACAGCCAAATCATAATACTCTCGCTGGATTATCTTATCCTTGAACTTGGAGTTAGCTAATTTAATTGCTCTCTTAAACAAAGCTTTTGATTCATCCACATTGTCCTGTTTTAGCTGAAGCAATGCTAAAGTCGCCAAGCTTACTGGATGATTAGGATTCAAATGTTTAACGAGCTTGTTTGCTTCCTCTACTTTATTATTCACAAGCAACAGGTGCATATAATTATTGTATATTTCTTCATACTTTGGCATTTTTCGATTCAGCACGATATTTACAGCTTCTATTCCCTTTTCAAAATCGGGATAGATATCTGCATAGATATAAGCCAGGCTAACGTATAACGATGCTAGATTAGGTTTTTCTTTATAAGCTTCTAGCAAATATTTCAGTGCGCCGTCCCATTGTTCGGATTCTACAAGACCATTACCGTAAAGCACCATTGCTTGTATATCCTTAGGATTATTATCGAGAACTATCCTTGCATATTTTCTGGACTTCTCGAATTCACCAACAGTATCATAGGTTACCATCAAGTTTCTATAAGGATATAATGTTACATTATTACCCTTTGTAGCTAGCAAGAAATATTCGATTGCCCGCTGCACCTCATGTAAGTTTTCGTAACAATATCCTATATTATTTAGGGTATTTGAGTTGTTTGGAAGTATATCTAATACCTTCTCGAAACTCTTAATGGCTTCCGCATATTTACCTAATCGCATTTCACACCAGGCAGTCCTGAATTGTATTTCGTTGTTAGCATTTGCAAGATGTTTTGCAGATAGCATGAGCTTATAAGCTTCTGCGATTTCATCTTGGTCGGCTAATATACTAAATAGGTTATTGAAAGACAATACATAATTCGAGTCTTCGTCGATAACTTTACGATATTGATTCATAGCCTTTTCAACTTTATTCTGCGAAAAATAGCTAACTGCGAGATTGTTTTTAGCTGGTGAATAATTTGAATTAGCTTTAATAGATAAGATGAAACATTTCTCGGCATCTTTAGGGTCGTCTTTAATGAGGTTAATGAGACCTTTTGTATTAACTGCTTCATAGTAGTTTTTTGCATCAGACTGTATCTTATCCAGAAGCTTAATCGACCCATCTAGGTCACCGACTGCCATTTTAGCTATCGCATGGAGGTGTAGTATTTCACTATCCTCCTTCGCAGTAAGCATATCGAGAACCTGATTAGCTTTTTCCGGTTTGCTCAAAATCATAAACACACCGGCCAGTTTACTTGCAGTCTGGAGGTCATCGGTATTCAACATGAACGCTTTATTGTAATAATTTTTTGCCTTGTCAGGCTTTTTATTTGCTAAATAAACATCACCTACTCGTTTGAGTAATTTGATATTCTTCTGGTCTTTACTTAACATTAAGCGTTCTTCGGCTATTCTTTTTTCAAAGAACTTTTGATTTATCTTTAGCGGCGTAGTATTCAGGTTTTGTTCGTACTCGAATAAATTTTTCTTATTCGCAAAATCCTCCTTAACTACCCCATTGGAAAGCGCCATTCCAATTCGCTTATCTAAAGCTTCGGGCAGTACAGCACCTTTCTCACGTACTTGAGTAAGGTCAATCATTGCCCACTCCTTAAACCTGATTTAATTTTAATAAATTTGGAGCTAAGACCTTGTAAATCGGATAGTCGTTCTGCGTAATCGTAGTTCAATAAATCCATCATAATCTCGTTGAGCTCATCTGCGGTCTCCGTTGTACTCATTATAACACTAGGCAGCATCGTGTCTATCTTAGCCGTAGCCATAATAGGTATCACACGCTCTGTCAGAAAGTCCTTCCGAACAATTCCATCAGTCGCAGGATTGTATATACCCATTGTTAAAGCCAGATTTGCTAAACTCGCCAAAGTAGCGGTAATATTATCTTGATTCTGTGCTGTTAAAATTTCATACATCATTAATCCGAGCGAAAAATTATCTGACGCGCTCAGTATATCCTTAGAAACTTTATCGCCTCCTATAAGACCTGCTACCGATTCAGGTGAAGTGAACTGAAGATTGCCTGTTGGGAAGAAATAAGGCACCACCTGCGGTACGTTCAATTGTTTTGCGGAACCAAAATCAGCAACTTTACACAATATTCCTTCATCAAGCTTTCGATACAAGACGTTAGGTGCATACAAATCTCGGTGGCAAACATCTGCTTTATGAAAATCAATCATCGCAAGGATAATCTGATTTATTACATCCAACTTCTCAGCTAAGCTAAGGTCTTCTTTTAGCACCAGCTGACGCAGATTACCCTCCATCCTTTCCATGACGTAATAAGCTGCTTCTTTCTGCTCAGCATTATGTATTGCAGTATCCCTAAAATCCGACTTTGCATTTAACACATATTGCGAGTTCTCTAATAGCTTCAAAATCGCAGCTTCATTTTTGAACTTCTCATACCGAATGTTAAACAGTTGGTCTGACTTGTCCAAAATAAAAAGCTTAATTACTTCGTCATCTTTTGTAATGTATGCCTTCGCTGTTTTGCTTTCACCTTGTCCCAGATATTCCTCAACCAAATATTCGTCAAGTTCATCACCATTTTTTAATTCTATAAGTCGCTGCATAGTAGATTGCATCTGAGGGCTATTATACTACTTCTACCACTGTTTACTAAGCACTAGCTTTCTACGCCCCTGGAGTAGTTAAAAATATTGTATACCATCGAGTTTCATATATACAATTATAATGTTCTGACCTCTGTTAATCAAAAATCAGACCGAGGTATAATCCCCCGGTCTGATTGTTCAACTCTTCTTTTAGAATTTCGACTTTGTTTTTGTAGTAAGTTTATCGTTTTGGTACTGCACCATTATCATACCGTTGTCACCGACACCACCATAATTGCAGGTTTCGATTACTCCGACATACTCTGCACTGGTTTCGCTACAGTTATCGGACGTTTTACCGAGTGCTGCTTCTGCTTCAGCTTTTGTCATACCATCAACTAACTTAGCGTACGCTGTTTCAACGTCCCATTTTTCTTCTTTGGGCTTTTGGGCGTCTTCGTTCTTTTGCTCGTTGTTTGACGTCCCTGTGTCGCTCGTAGAGCTATTGTTACCCGTATTGCCGCCAATTGCGCTGCCTACGCCGATAAGCACCACGATTATGATTATCCATACCCAGAATTTTTTATACCATGGTTTAGATTCTTTTGTATTCATTTGAGCCCTCCTTTAGGCTAGTTGATAGTTGCGGTTGCCCATTAAAAAAGGCGACCCGCAGGTCGTCTAAAACCAGTACCAGCTTACGCTAAATACTTTTACGCGAGTCGCCCATTTCAAAGCGTAAACACGTAATAATACGTTTAGTTGATACCGGTTTTAGACTCTTTTATTATATAGCAATTCTGTCAATAACTGTGGAGAACAGTGGAGTTTTTCGTATTTAAGGTAATTTTTATTATAAATAAAAACTATGTTAAATCATGTTTATTGACTTTTGTCATTAATTTATATATAGTGGATATTAGCGAAAGGATAAGCACCTTATCTAACAATCTAACCGAGATGTCATAATGCCATTGGTAACAAGCCTGAGGTAGCTTCGGAGATATCCAAATTAAATGTAGCCTCAAGCGGACAGAGGTCGATACTGTCTCATTGGGAACGAAAAAGAACGTGACTCAATAAATAGTCATGCTCTATTAGGTATGTCCATGAATATTGATGAGGACAAAAAACTCACAAAAAGTGACTACGATAGAGCTTTTGTAGAAATCTCAACCGCTCTGTACGAGCTTTATCGAAAACATAAATATCTTACAAATATTACAAGTAATTCTAATAAGGAAAATAATGATGAAACCACAGAAAAGAATAGAACAGCCAGTTAATCCAGAAAAAGTATTCAGAGAGCGAGTTATGAAACTCATCGAAGAATACGTTAAAAATGACTATAAGCGGTACCGCTCAGAAGCAGTCAAACGAGGCAAGCGACTTGCTAAGCATAAATAAATATTGTATGACTTTATAATTAAATGAGGAGGGTAAAATGAATAGGTCTAATAAAGTAAGAGCAATAGCATTGTGTAGAGTATCGACGAGGGGCCAAGAACTCAATGGTAATTTAATACCTCAAGTCGAGAATGTCGAGAAAGCTGCCAATATTCTAGGTGTTGAACTAGTCAAAACGTGGTCACTAGCAGTATCAAGTCGTAAAGGAAAAAATATTAACCGTGTAGATTTAATTCAAATGCACGAGTACTGCAAACATGATAAATCGATAAAGTATCTAATTGTTGACGAGGTTGACCGCTTTATGCGGTCAATCAAGGAATACTATTGGTGGAAAGTAGAATTCGAACGTCTAGGTGTGCAGATTAGATTTGCACATAATCCATTGGTTGAACCAGAGGAAGACAGAGCGATTTTTGACGAACTAATCGATGTTTATAGAGCCGAACAAAGTAATAATGAGCGAATTACAAAAACTCCCGAAAAGCAAAAAGCAAGATTACGCGCGGGCTACTACCCTAGCAACCCTCATACCGGCTACAAGAAGTCGGAGATGCCGGGCTTGCATATCCCCGACGAACCTAACTGGTCAGCGATGCGTGATTCTTTCGTTGCAATGGCCAGAGGTGAATGCAGTGTTGATGAGGGTCTAAAACGCGCATTAGATAATGGACTTCGTACAAAAAATTACGGGCCTAAATCAGTCGGTGGTAATAAAATTGACATGTATCGTTGGAAAGAACTGATGGTTGATGTCTATTATTGCGGTCGGCTTAAATTCTCAGACTGGGATTTAGGAGAAGATGTAGTTGAAGGACTTCACATACCAATGATTTCTTTTGAGGAGCATGAGATGCTCGTTCGTTTGGTTAAAAAGAAAGGGAATAGATTTATCATCCGAAAAGGAGGTAATCCTGACTACCCCCTTACGACCCTAGCAGAATGTGCTCAATGCTTATTTTCTGAATATAAATCCCCTCGACTTACTAGTGCTAATCAAAATACAGGTAAGTTAAAAGGTTATAAGATATATAAACGCTATAGATGTAGAGCTTGTAATCTGGAAGTATTAAGGGATGTATTTCATAAAGATTTTAGCGAGGAGTTAGAGAACTTGCTGCTTACTCATGAACAGAAAGATATGCTCAAATATCATGCACGAAAAATATGGAAAGTATACGAAAAAGCTCGTATTGAAAAAGCTCGTATAGCTCTTGGTAGATTGAAGATATTAAAAGAGCAGAAAAATCTCATAGTAGACAGTCTTTTAGAGGCAAAGAAATCGAATGATGGAACTTCTGAAGACATTAAAGAACGACTGGATAGTATAAAGATAGAAATTGTAGAAGCGGAAACAGTAGCTGTCGAAGCCCAAAACTTTGAAAAAGACTTTGAAGAGTTCATAACCTTTGCTATAGACTTCATGGACAACCTCAGAGGTGAGTGGTGGAAGCTAGACAAGCAGACAATGGGAATATATAAACAAATGTTATTTCCTGCTGGAATTCTGCTATTACCAAATAAAAAAGTTTATATACCGGAAATCAGCCCTATTTACCTCTATAAAACACAAAAATCAGCCCCCGAAGAGGCTGAAATATCAAGTATGGAGGGTCCAGTGGGGCTTGAACCCACGACACCCTGCTTAAAAGGCAGGTGCTCTAACCAGCTGAGCTATGGACCCGCGTCAGAACTTGCGGCTCTGTCTTGTTTTGCCTTACAGCAAAAGCTTCGACTTAAGCCTATGTTCTTCCTCACAAAATTGCATTCAGTCGCCAATAGGCTCCTTGGATTGCAATTTTGGGTGTGCCACTTTTGTGTCACGTTTTGTGCAAGAACACTCTAAAAAATGTACATCATAAGGGGTGAGTTGTCAATGTCTTGATCGATGACCTGCTGTCTTAGCAAATAGCAAGTCCACGAGTGCCGCGATAAGTCCGAGCGTAACAATATAGACACGGTTCTGGAAGAACCAATCATACACCTGCTTGCTATCACCCTGTAGTACCAACCCAGAGCCAAGTGGCTCGATGAGCAGCGCCACCGCAAGCATCGCAAACAGCGTCGCTCCGATAATTTGCTCGGTCTTATTGTGATACGTTGGCCCACTCGCAAGTAATAGCACTGCGGGTAATAGAACAAGTATCACCGCGACGACAGTGGCAAGCGGCGGCACGGCAATATCAATACCGGTACTTTTCACTAGTGGCGTAAGCTGCTGTGCCCACAGATTACTGAGCATCGCCCCGGCAGCGAGAGCCAGCCCCAGCACACCAAAGCGCCGCTTCGTAAAGTACGCTAGCCCAAAGAGCAGGAGTAGCGTGACGCCATAGATAATCGCAACATTCATGCTATCAGTATACTACGAGTTGCTAGGCGCCGACTTTGTCTTTTTTGTTACGCCGCTTGGCATTTTGTTCAATGTATTCAATAATCTTCGTTGCGACGTCGCGACCAGTTACTTTTTCAACCCCGAAGCCAGGGCTGGCATTAACCTCAAGTACAAGTGGGCCTCGTTCACTCCGCATCATATCCACACCAGCAATATTAAGACCCATCGCCTTGGCTGCTTTGACTGCCATCTTGCGCTCTTCTTCAGTCAATTTAATCGTGGTACCTTCACCGCCTTTATGAAGATTTGAGCGGAAATCATCATCAAGACTCTGGCGTTTCATACTTGCTACCACACGACCGCCCACGACAAAGACACGAATATCCGTTCCGGCCGATTCCTTAATATACTCCTGTAACAGGATATTTGTTCCATCCTCATTCGTCAGATAAAAGGCCTGAAGCACCGACTTAGCCGCTTTTTTGCTCTCGGCAAGCACCACACCATTACCATGCGTGCCCCGGGCAAGCTTGATAATCACCGGCGTACCGCCAAGTTTTTCAAGCAAGTCATCGATATCTGTTGAGTTACGTGACACCACCGTCTTAGGAATACCAACACCGGCTTTTGCAAGCAGCTGGAGACTGCGTAGCTTATCGCGTGAACGGGTAATAGCTATAGAGCTAGAAGACGTATACACACCCTGCATCTCAAGTTGGCGAACAATCGCCGTCCCATAGCGGGTCATGTAGCTGGCGATGCGAGGAATGATCACATCAAACTGTGCCAGATCTTCACCTTGGTAGCTTACCGTTGGGTTATTTTGCTCGATTGAGGCATAGCAATCACGATATTTAATGACTTTTACCTCATGTCCACGCGCAAGTGCCACCTGCTTGAGGCGTTTTGTAGAATAGTTTCCTGGTCCATTAGAAAGTATGGCTATCTTCATATCAACTCCTACCTTATCACTTTTGATTTAAATTATTAAAGTACTTTTTATGAAATGCGTAAGGATCTTGTAGCAATTCTTCATTGAGACCACGTTTTTTGCGGTCTTCGTCCGACGTATGTTCACGATGAGCGACATCAACCACAAATTTTCCCTTTAAGCTGCGGCGACCAATCAAGATAGGAAACGCGTTGCGCGACCTATCTGCCAAATTAAACAGTATCCGAAGGCGCCTTCCTTTAACCCGAACTGATAGTTCTGCACGATACCGCATCTGTTCATGACCACTGGAGCTTCGCACGAGTGCCACTTTGTAACTCTGTGTACTGATAGTTTCGCCCGTATAAAACGGGGAACCCTCAGCGAAAAGCTTAAAACTCAGCGTACCATCTTTACTCATATGAATATCACTTGCCCAAATAGACGAACTGTCGGCACCCGTATCGATTTTTGCCGGCACACCGGTAGCATGGTTAATAATCTCTATGAGAGTATTTGTACCAATTGTGAGTATATCTTTTTGCATATTATCAATTATACTTTCTCATAACGCCGCATTAGTTCATACTGACGCGGGTTATTGGGGTCAATCTTTGCTCGTAAGCTGCGGCGGATTTCGTCTTTGTCATCGCCTACCCTATCAAGAAAATTGAGAGCTTCGAGCTTACCGGGAAGATAGGCGAGGTCCTTGTTGAATGTCAACACTGGACCACCAGCAAGATGCGTAGGAGTTCCTCTGTATATCCGCGTCACCGAAATATATGCCTGACGTTTTTCTTTATTAATAATGGAGTCGTTCAGTGGTTCGCCCGACTTTACAGTCATCAATACACGAGCACGCCAGTTAACTTCAAAGGACTGACGAAAATCCATACCCTGGTAAGCAGTTGCACCGGCTAAGTAACGACTGATGTGTAAAGGTTTCCATTTACTAAACGAACTATCTACGGCAATTTCAGCCAGTGAGGCAATACCTTCTTCATGAGTCAGGTAGTCGGCTCGCTCACCATCATTAGCATCCGTATATACACCGGTGCCTAAGATCGGTAGTTCTGTTTGGAGGCCAGCCCGTGCTTTCCCCGCATGTATCTCACTTTCGTGAATCACTTTGGCGAACATATCATCAATGCTCGTAATGGGCGCTCGGTTTTCACCAATACGAACCGACATAGAAGGGGTGTCCCAAGCCAACTGTGATGAATCTGGGTGAATTACTACGCTAATATGCGCTTTATTCTCAGGATCGCGTAGCTGATGCACGGCGCTGAAGAGTATTTCCATATCATGAATTGTATAACCGGGCTTTTCGCCTAGTTCTTCAGCACGCGAGATAACTACCTCATTCCAATATTCTTCAAGTAGCAACCGACTATCTGCAAAGTCCTCTTCAATAACTTCACCGAACACACGCACTTTTTCCTTTATGTCCGCCGGCAACCTACCGTTTGATTTACCGCGGGCACCGGGAACATGTACTGGTTCAGATCCGATATAGACGATTGTTCCGTCTAATAGCTCGTCATAAAGCACTTGAGCGGTAGGGTGTAGAGCCTTTGCATCAATCTGAGCAAAAATCTCACCATACACGTTGGCCGTAATCTCTTTGTCTGGCTTTCCATAGAGAGCCTCGTTGGCTGCTTGATATCGAGCAGCTGAGCGTTTGAACTCTTCTGACTCAGGTTGAATCAAGGCTAGCTCATTAAGCCGTTTCGCTTCAAGGAGCCAATACATTTCCGCAATTCTATACGACGCAGTATCCCATACTGCATCGGCAGCTATAGGATCAGCCATAACCCTACTCTAATAAGAATGCCATTTAAAGTCTCTATACTGGCTTTAAGCACCTCAGGATCAATCTTTGGATAATCAAAAGTGGGGTTACGAATTTCCCCATCCATAAAAAGCCGCTCTTGAGCTTTTCTATGCTCGCTGTCACCCGCTAACATCTCATACGACTGAAAGCCCATTGCGGGCGTGACATCTGGACGCAGTCTTTCGGCAAAACTAGTGCGAGCTAAATATTCAGACATAGATAAATTTTAGCATATTTACTTATAAAAGTCAATGGTATAACAGAGGCGCCGAACTTTATTCGTGCGCTCTACTTAAGCGCCAGATAACAATACCGATTACGACTACACCGAGGAACGCGAAAGCCAAAAACGCGATGTCGCGCAGGAAGTAGAGCACGGCCAAAATGCTGGCAATCACACCCCACCACAGTGCCCACTGTTTCTTGAGAAGGAAGCCAGCGATAAGGAGCGCCACGTGCTCGCCCAGGAAGAGGAGTTGGTATAACTCGCCTTCTGCCAGCGCGTAGATACCCGTACTTGCCGTCACAAAGGCCATCGCGATGATCAAACGAGTCGTCAGCTCACGTCGCCAGATCGCGACTGCCGCAAGGCTCAGTGCCCACCAGTGAGCGTAGAAGACAACGTTGAGTTCGGGATACAGAAGTCCGACGCAGCGCTGTAAGCCGAAGGTAGCGACATAGACCGCGACCTCTACCCATTGCTTGCTCTTCTGGCGATAGCCTTCGACCGCTAGGATGGCGGCGCCAGCTACCACGGTCAAGCTAGCCGCCACATCTGTCTCACTATCAAAGAACGTCATGAAGGATGCCAAGCCTAGGATGACCCATACCACCCCAAGGGCGCCCATCGCCCTCTCTTTATCGCGATACTGCATCAGTAACCAGTACCCGAGGTACAGCACCGCCGAAGTCACCCACGCCACCCCAAGCGGTAACCACGTGCTATCAAGCTCCAGCACGCGCCAGCCCTGCGCTGTCGCCACGACAAACGCAATACTTCCCAGGACACTGAGGGCCGCCTGTTTCATTCTGAATGATCCATACCACAGCAGTGCTGTCAGTACGCCAAAGATAAGCAAGCTCCAGCCGGCCTCACATGCTAGGGCTGTCCACGCTGCGAAGGCGCTATATGCCAAGAACGCTACCATGAAGAATGAGTGCACATCACGAGATCGGTTTTTAAGAAGCGGCCAGATACCCACAGCAACTCCGGCAGCGGCGGTAAACCATAGAACCACCGCTACCCAATCGAGAGCCGGGTGTATGAACCAAAAGGCGACAATAAACGGCAACACGAGCGACATCAAAAGAGCCGGTATAGCACCCGCGGCCTTGCGTGATATAACCGTCAGCGCCACACTGCCAAGCGCAATGAGGCTATAGGTTGCTGTGGTCAACTCAGCGTCCCAGCGGGTCGCCACCCAGAGGGCTGGAATCCAGAGCAGGAAGAACTGCATTACTGTTACCCACGCCCATTCGTACACGATAGTCGCCGAGTTCAGACGCAGACGCACCAACGAGTAGATCTGCTGCAGCAGCGCCAAGCACGCAAACGCTATGCCGATTGCCACACGGTCGTTATTCAGCACATCAATCGCGACCAAAGATAGTGTGATGTGAGCCAGTGCTCGTACAACCGTCTCGTAAGCCAGGTGACGCTGCTGCATCCAGACCACCACGTAATGCAGGGTTGCCACGCCAAATACGACTTCATAATCAAACATGGTTAGCTGGTCGATAAGCGTCAGACTGGCTGCCAGTGTCAGCGGCGTGACTATCTGGCCAGCTCGCTCGACCGGCTCGGAGAATATTGTCGGCAGCCATTTCGGCTTGAGCTGAGCCAGCAGATTAATCACCAGTGATACACCAATGATTAACACAAAATTCCACATCAGCGGCGCACTGAGACTCTCGGCAAACGAACTTGCCAGCGATACCACAAAAGCGAGCGTCAGGTACGAGACGACTTGGCTCTTCAAGCGAAGCGCCGCGAAGAAATAGGCCACCATACCGACGAGCGACGTCAGACACCAGGCAACTGGCCCCGGAATAGCCGCTAGCTGATAGAGGGCAATACCGGCAAACGGGATCAAGCCGAGGCTGGTGCCGATAAAGGCCGTACCAGCGGGCTTGAGCTTCGTCGGCAGCAACATCATACCCGCCCCGTAGAAAGCCGTGACGAGTAGCCAGACGCCGACGAGCTTGACACCATCAGGCATAGCCGTTGCGGCGAAGGCTGCCCCGGCCGCAACGAAAAGGAGACTGGCCACAAACAACAAGATGTTGAGATTGGTCAGGGATTGCTGCTCGCCTGTTTTTTCAGCGTGCTCTCGAGCTGGCTCGACATACGTCTGGGATGTCGGCATCGCCGTCATTTTCTCAATCAGCGGATCCTCATCGCCAATCTCTACAACACCGCCGTGTCCCGCATTGATCTCACGTTGCAACGCGTCTGTATCCACCGGATGCCTCGAGATAATCTGTTGCACTTTGTCGCCCAGCGCCCGATATCCGTCCCAGTAACCTTGGGCATACTGATCACCCTGAGGTGTTTTACTTGATGAGTTCTTTGATATAAGTACGATGACCAGAACGACAACGGCGATAAATAGTAAAAACGACATCCGATTCCTTTCGTTTACTATCTATATCTTAGTATAAGTTGAGGATGAAACCTAGAAGATTCCGCGCTTTTTGCTGGCGCCGAACTGTTCGAGTAGCTCTTTTTGTTTCTTGGTGAGTTTGGTTGGGATATCAACGATAACACTGACAATATGGGCGCCGCGTTTATCCGAGCGCAGGTGCGGCACACCGTGACCAGATAGCTTGAAATCTGTTCCACTTTGGGTTCCGGCTGGTACTTTCATACGGACCGTACCATCCACCGTTTCAACGTCGATTTCCGTGCCCAGCGCCGCATCAATCATACTGACATGTTCCTCAGATAGAATCAGGTCGCCTTCACGAGTGAATTTTTTGTGAGCCTGCACCCGAATGTGCACGTACAGATCGCCGCGCGTACCGCCACCGATCGCTTCGCCGCGGTCTTTGAGGCGAATGGTGGCACCATCATCAATACCGGCAGGTACTTTCAGCGTCATCGTCTGTTTGCGGCGCTCAGTCCCCTTGCCATGGCAAACTGTGCAGACTTTTTCTGGGATCTGGCCTTTACCTTTACAGGTTTCACACGTCACGGCTTGCTGAATGGCGCCGAACATGGTGTTCATGACCCGCGTTTGCTGGCCCGCACCCTTACAGGTGGGACAAGTTTTCATACTGTGACCGGGCTCAACGGTTGTCCCCTTACAGTGCGAACATTCGTCGTCCATATCCAGCGTAATTTGTTCTTCGACCCCAAAGACAGCTTCTTCAAATGTCAGCTGAATACGGGCTTCCACATCACGGCCACGCTGCGGCCCTTGGGAACGCTGCGAACCGCCACCAAAGAATTGACCGAAGATATCGCCCAGACCGCCATCGCCAAAGTCGAAATGAACATTCTGGCCACCAAAGCCTTCAAACGGATTACCGCCTCCGTAGCCTCCGCCGCCTGACGCGCCACCAACGCCAGCGTGCCCAAACTGGTCATAGCGCTGGCGTTTTTGCTGGTCTTTTAAGACTTCGTAGGCCTCGTTGATTTCCTTAAACTTGGTCTCGTCACCCCCTTCTTTATCGGGGTGATGTTGCACCGCAGCCTTGCGAAAGGCTTTCTTGATTTCATCAGCCGAGGCGGTTTTTGAAACGCCCAAAACTTCGTAGTAGTCACGCTTACTCATCTGTTACTAGTATAAAAAATTAGCACTCAATTGTAAAGAGTGCTAATAAGCTCTGTCGGATCTAGGAAGTGCCTTGAAGATAATTAAGATTCGGATTATTCCAGCCATTGTAGGTTGGCGTCGTAGGGTTCTCAAGCCTAGTTCCAATGATGTAGTTTTGATCGCTATTTGTAAGAGTAAACGTGTTTGGTCCTGATTTTTTATAATTTCGTGCATAGTAATAACCGTATGCGCCATTAGCGTTTAATGGGTCCCTGCCTAGGGGTGGATTTGTGAGAAGGGCAATGTCATTCGCCGTAGACCACCCAGTAGAAGTGCAAGAAGTGTTAGTAACACAAAGCGGGTAAAAACCATTCTCTGCATAATACAGCTCGACTGACTTTTGTAATCTATTCATGTCACTCAACCTCTGCGCATCACGCGCACGAGACTGTACTCCATTATAGGCTACCGCCGTGATAGCAGCGAGAATACCGATAACAACAATAACGATAAGAAGCTCGACAATCGTGAAACCGCTTTTGGTTTTATTCATAGCGTAATTTTAACATAAAAGCCGTACCCCCTCACTAGGCACTAATAGAGCCCCGGGAGACTCGGGGCACACAGCGTCTTCCCGGTGCTTGTATCATTAGGGGCGGTATAGGCGTTAGTAGAAATTGTCGTTGTTGCGGCATTTGGATCCGCCAGCAAGTTAGGGATTCCACACTGCTGGGCAAAACCATCTAACCAATAAAGCACTGCAATCGGGGTGGGGCTTCCACTTACCACCCGAGAAGCATTGTAGTAATAAATGATGCCGTAATGATCTGGGCCCTTCATCGGTATTCTCTGTGGCATCGTTCCGATAGTCGCCATGTTGGAATTGAATGTTGTATTAGCTGAATATGCGCTGCCGGTAGTGGAACACCCAGAGGCCATAGTGATACACGCTACACTTGTCGCTGGAGGAGTCCCGCTTGCGGCCACGTATGCCTGAAGCATCCTGAGAGACTTACTGGCGGCATCGATGACGGCAGCATTGTTAGATCGCTGTTGTATGCCGTTATAGGCAACTATAGTAATCGCAGCGAGAATACCGATCACAACAATAACAATGAGTAGTTCAACAATCGTGAAACCGCTTGTGGTTTTTCTCATAATGTCATTCTAGCATACCCAGCTGTATGCTCGCTCAGTACTAAACAGGCGCTCAACTGCTTGAGCGCCTGTTCAAAATCAGCCTTGAGACTAAGCTTTTGGAGCTGCGTCACCTCGTCCTGAAATAGCCTTCCAGATGAAGAGGGCGATGACAGCACCGACGACCGCGACGATGAAGCTCCAAAGATTGAAGCCGGTCACACCTGCTCCCCCGAGGAGGCCAAACACGAAACCACCGAGCAGTCCGCCGATGATACCGACAACGATATTACCGAGCAGTCCTTGGCTAGCGTTGGTGCCAGCAATCATTGAAGCGACCCATCCGGCG
>Ga0172380_10002431_pt1 | contig 28660 bp, 33 predicted proteins | sample Leawe162metaG_FD_119747 | JGI IMG/M metagenome (GOLD analysis project Ga0172380, IMG submission 119747) | Leachate microbial communities from a municipal landfill in Southern Ontario, Canada - Leachate well 162 metaG | ecosystem: Engineered > Solid waste > Landfill > Unclassified | place... | reverse complement strand
CTGCTTCATCCCCGCCCTCGCGCCGACGCAGGCACAGGGCTCCAATCTGCCGCACTTTTAGTCCGGCGCGGCCGAACAAATCAGCCGCTTCTGTGAGGGATTATTGCTCCGGCTTTTACAGCCACGGGATGAAGCATCCTTGGGCACCTCATTCGCACAAGTAGACATGGGATTTCTCATTATCCCTTCCAGCGACAAGGTCGACGCTTTCTTTCTGCCTGATATCCGCGCGTTTGTTTGATCTGTCTGATTGTCGTCTGACAGAGCTAATTAACCGACGTTTCGACAGTAGCTGCCATAGCCAAGTCGGTCCTGGACTTCTGTCGCAAAGGACGCATTGGTGGTGTGACAGGCCATGATAGCGCACATCACGAAGCCTGATCCCGATCTGCAGAGGCTTCCCGCACGGCCGACCGGTTCGATCGAGGTGCTCACCATTCCTGCCCGTGTTCGGCGGACCGGCATGGAGACGAGGCTGTTAATCGAAAGCGCTCAATCGGATGACCGGCAACCGGATCGCAGTCTCTTGCGCTTGCTCGGACAAGCCCGCTGTTTCCACGACATGGTCGCGCAGAACATGAATATATCCGTCGCAGAGCTGGCTGCAGCAGCCGGCGTGACCCGATCCTACTTTACACGGATCTTCCGATTGAACTTCCTCGCGCCTCGGATCACCACGGCCATTCTGCAAGGCTGTCAATCTCCGGAGTTGACTGCGAACAAGCTGAGGCAAGTGGGCTCGCTGAGTCCATTCTGGCCGGACCAGCTTCGTCAGCTGGGTTTCAACTGAGCTTGTGCTCCGCGCACCTTGGATATCGCACTCTAGATATAATGTATGAGCTGCAGCTACTTTTGCGCTCGCGATATATGTCAGAGTTCCGCCGCGCACCGGTACCGCTCCCTCGCCGCTAGGAGACTTTCGGCGTGACAGACGCGGAAAACCGGAAGGAGATCCGTCTCTCTGTCGCTTGCTGGAAAGCGTCTCTAACTCGCGGATAATACGTGGGAATAGTCGACGCTCAGGGAGATTATGATTTTATCGTAAAATATCAATAAGTTATGGCGGACTTGAAGGGAGATGTTTTGAACGCGTTGGCCGATGAGCTTGCAAGGTGGGATAGGGCGTTAGGGCCAAAATAGCCAAAACTAATAGCTTGCATACTGCGATAATTGTTGTAGTGTCGTAATATGAAAGATAAGGCCGCCGTGGAAATGCTCGGCGCCCTAGCGCACGAGCATCGCATTAAAATCTTCCGCCTATTGGTCAAGGCCGGTCCGTCGGGCGTGCCTTCCTCGGATATAGCCGATGCGGTTGGCATTAGCCCTACGGGTGCATCGTTTCACCTCAAGGAATTGGATCGCGCCGGGCTGCTCGTGTCGACGCGGCAAGGGCGGTTTATCCGTTACGCCGTCCAGTTCGAGGGTATGCGCCAGCTTCTGACCTACCTCACGGAAGATTGCTGTCAGGGGCAGCCGGAGCTATGCGGCTCCACGTTCAAGAAAACAAAAGCGATATGTAAGTAAGGGAGGCCAAAAATGTCCAGCTCACAGCCACTCAACGTCTTGTTCCTGTGCACCCACAATTCTTCCCGTTCCATCATTGCAGAGGCGGTGATGAACAGACTTGGCGCTGGAAAATTCAAAGGCTATAGCGCCGGCAGCCAACCTAGCGGGCGGGTTCACCCCTACGCTTTCGATCTCTTGCAAAAACTCAACTACGATACTACTGCCGCGCGATCCAAGTCTTGGGAAGAATTTACAGCGCCGGGCGCGCCCCGGCTCGATTTCGTGTTCACGGTTTGCGACAACGCGGCGAACGAGACGTGCCCGGTCTGGCCCGGCCAGCCGATCAGCGCACATTGGGGGTTGCCTGACCCGTCGGCCTTCGAAGGCTCAGAAGTTGAGAAACGCCTGGCCTTTGCCGATACGCACCGCATGCTCTACCAGCGCATCGGCATTTTCGTGAACCTGCCCCTCTCATCCCTCGACAAACTCTCCTTGCAGCGACGCCTCGACGATATCGGCCGCGACAAGGCGATGACACCCGAGCCAACATAATGGGCGGATACACTCTTTCACAACGGCTTACTGCTGAGACATTGGGCACGGCCCTTCTGCTCGCTACCGTCATCGGCTCAGGCATCATGGGCGAGCGGCTGGCCGGAGGAAACGAGGCAATTGCGTTGCTCGGCAACACTTTGCCAACGGGCGCGATTTTGATCGTTCTCATCACCATGCTCGGCCCCATATCCGGGGCGAATTTCAATCCCGCCGTTACAGCCATATTTCTGCTCAAGCGCGATATTTCAGTAAGGGATGCTGCGGGATACATCGTGGTGCAAGTCTTGGGCGCTATGGCTGGTGTGCTGGCCGCGCACGCCATGTTTGAATTGCCGTTGCTTGAAGTCTCGACAAAAGCGCGAAGCGGCCTAGCGCAAGGTTTTTCAGAATTCGTCGCGACATTCGGATTGGTGACGACAATCCTCCTGACGCTGCGCACGAAGCCTGATGCTGTGGCGACATCGGTCGGGCTTTACATCACCGCCGCCTATTGGTTCACAGCCTCGACATCCTTTGCCAATCCAGCAGTAACGCTTGCGCGGGCGTTCTCCGACACGTTTGCGGGGATCAGTCTTGCCAATGTTCCCTTGTTTATTGCGGCCCAATTTATCGGGGCGATCTCGGCGCTTGCCCTTGTGCAAACAATCATGGGTCGCCCTGCGGGAGAAAACCGATGACGATCACCATCTTTCACAACCCTGCCTGCGGCACATCCCGGAACACGCTGGCCATGATCCGCCAGAGCGGAGAAGAGCCGCGCGTCATTGAATATCTCAAGACACCCCCAAGCCGGGAAGAACTGATCGGCTTGATCCGCGCCATGGGCATCACGCCGCGCGATCTCCTGCGCCAGAAGGGCACGCCTTACGACGAGCTTGATCTCGGCAATCCCAAGTGGAGCGACGACGAACTGATCGACGCCATGCTCAAAGGCCCGATCCTTATCAACCGCCCGATTGTTGTCACACCGCTTGGGACCAAGCTTTGCAGGCCATCGGAAGCGGTCCTCGACATCCTGCCCAGTCCGGGCATCGGAACATTCACCAAAGAAGACGGCGAAGTCGTCATAGACCAGAAAGGCGACCGCGTTGTCTGAACTCGATCTTACTCTCCCTAATATCCGCACCGATTCATTGCCGCGACCCGACACCACCGCCCTGCAAGAGCCGCTACGATCCACGCATAAGCCACGCATCCTCCTGCTCTACGGGTCGGTGCGGACACGCTCCTACAGCCGCTTCCTGACACAAGAGGCTGCACGGCTGCTCGACCACCTCGGAGCCGAACCACGCATCTATAATCCCGGCGGCCTGCCACTCCCCGATGATGCTCCCGACGATCACCCCAAGGTACAGGAACTTCGCGAACTGGTGGCTTGGTCGGAAGGGCAGGTCTGGACTTCGCCGGAGCGCCACGGGGCGATGAGCGGAATCCTGAAAAGCCAGATCGATTGGGTACCGCTGAATAGCGGTGCGGTAAGGCCGACGCAGGGTAAAACGCTTGCCGTTATGCAGGTCAGCGGCGGCTCGCAATCGTTCAACGCCGTCAATCAAATGCGCGTCCTTGGCCGCTGGATGCGGATGGTTACCATTCCCAACCAATCCTCCGTCGCCAAAGCATTCCAAGAGTTTGACGAAGCCGGACGCATGAAACCCTCCTCGTACTATGACCGCGTCGTCGACGTGATGGAGGAACTGGTCAAATTCACGCTGCTAACGCGCGATGTTTCCGACCACCTGACAGACCGCTACAGCGAACGCGTCGAAACGGCTGCGGAACTATCAGCCAGAGTCAACCTGAGCAAAGCTGTCGATGCGAAAGGGCAGGGAGCAAGCCCAGCGGAATAAAGGAAGTCATCCAAACCAAAAAGGTTACGTTAAGACGGAACGCAAGATGTGTGCTGTCATACAGCACCATCTTTCTCGTCGGCTATCGCCTCCTCGGCAAGGGGGCCTTGCTGGCCCCCGTTGCATCCCCCGGCTAGAGGTCGTCGGAAAGCCGCCATGAAAGCGGTGAAAGCGAATGATGTTTATTTGTTTACGATAAATGTATAGAATAAAGGTAGTTGGAGTTTTCCAGCCGGGGTGTGAGAGCCCCTTTCGTTATGCGGCAGGCATCAGCCGTACTTGGTGCGTCTTCCTCACATGATGGTGAAGCGCGCCAGAGATGTCGCTTCTCGGCTTTGACCGGGAGGCGGCAGTGTATGTTCAGGTCATTGCCTGCGCTGTGCCTTGGGCACATCAGGTTTGCGGCTAAAGACTGCCGCACCGTTCTCATAACGAAACGGTTCTCAACTCCCAGTCACCAAGAGCAATCGCTCTGGTGGCCGTTTCGATTTTGACGAACGATTTTAGTGGGGAGTTCATGCGTACATTCATTGCCATCGCCGCCGTTATCGCGGCCTTAACTGGATACCCGGCCTTGGCCGAAGAACCCGCAAGCCAGCAGTCGACCCGGATCGACATCGACCAGGCGGCCAAGACATTCGTCTTCATCATCGATGATGAGCCTGTTGCAATGCTCGACAAGGAAGGCCTGCACGTCGTGGGTGGGATCGACTACGGGCGCTCTCTGACGGACACAGGTCCGGACGCGATCAAATCCATGATTCCCTCAGTACCGAAGGAGGCTGCCGATGAATAGGATCCTTCTTCTTCTCGTAGCACTTGTAACTCTCAGCACGACAGCTCAGGCGCAGCTCACTGGAACCGACATCAAGCCCGGCGATCCATGCACCGCCGCACAAGAGGGTCACGTCGCACGGAATGCCAGCGCTGATCGAAATATTAGCGAGATCACGCTGATTTGTGATGGCAGCCAATGGCAGAGCGCAACGGGTGGTGGTGGTTCTCTCCCATCCTGCCCGTTCGGGGATAGTATAATGTCTGGTTCAAGTGGATGGCTGTGTAGTAGCGCATTTGTATATCCGAGTTCATGCAAGGCCATATTGGATGCTGGTAACAGTGGGGGCGATGGAAATTACACTATCGACCCGGATGGCAGTGGGGGAGACGCCCAATTTCAAGCCTATTGCGATATGACGGGGAATGGAGGCGGCTGGACCCAAATACCACTTGCGACTCAATGGCAAACCGCTCGTTTAAACGCGATGGCGGTCACGAAGGAAGTTCGATTCACGGATGCCACCGGAACATCATTTCTTTCATGGACGGGGACGCTGCCAACGAATGCGCAATTCGATAGCAACCTGTGTTCGGTGGCAGGTACCAGGAAGGCCGGCAACAGCTATCCCCCTTCCATTTCGATAACAGCCGGTCCGTATGCTTATACCGGCCCCAGCAATGATTATATTAAACCATTCATCTGCTGGGTAAACCATGCGTCTAACGCCGGGTGCAACGCCTCTTGGGGCGGGCGATCCAATTTTCATATCAGCTATCTGAGCGGCTCGTATTACTCGAACAACTGCGCATCAAATGGCTTATCGGCATTCTGGATACGGTGATTCTTAGCTTGACGATTGGACAGGGCCTGACGACGGATGAGCGTGTGGTTTTACGCCGGGGATGAATTCAGCCAGCTTCTGCAGCGACTCTCCCGGACGCAGCGCCGTGAAGGTTTCGGCGATTTGCGCTAGCAGGCGCTGATCAACATCCACACCCCTTAAATCCAGCGCGCAGAATATGCGCACGGCTTTTTCCAGCAGGAAAGTTTGTCAGGCGTCCCGCTGGCCCCTATCAGGCCAGCGTCAGGCTCTCGTGAACCGAGCCTGCGAGTGCAGCGCAGTCTCGGCCCTTCGGGCTTCGATCCTTGACGCAAGGGAAGTGCTAAGGGGCGCTGCCCCTCGCGCGCGCAAGGCATCCAAACGCCTCCCCGCTTTTTTGTTTTGTTTTTGGGCGGGGCCCCTCGTTCGGAGCCACCTTGCGCTTGCTACCCCCGCTCTCGCCGAGGAGCAGGGGTGCATGCGCACCCCCTTTCTTATTTCGAGTGATGCTAGTGCTAGCGCGAGGTTGGCTCTTCCGCCCACCCCGTCTTTTGCCCGGATGGCAATCCGGCTGCGTGCATAGTGTTTCCATAATCGCAGATAGTGCCGCGACCGTGCTGGGCGTGCAATGGACTCTGCGGGGAAGGATGCGCGCGGCCCATGACACTCGACGTTGAAAAATACCTCCATCATCTTGATGGCATGGATCTCAGCGAAGCTGAGAAAGCCGAGTTCATCCGCACGCTGTGGCTGATCGCGCAGTGCTTCGTCGATGATGCGTACAGCGCACGTACGGATGTGGATGTTTCTCAACTCAAATCGGGCTTTGACGCTGCCAATGTTGTAAATTTGTCTGCCATCAGACAAACCCGCGCCACAGAAGCGAACGACAACGCCGCATCACGCGCCAAGAAGGAGCCTAGCGCCCGAAGGAAGGAAGCATGAGCGCCAACGACAACGCAAAAACACAGACCACTCGCGCCGTCATCTATGCCCGCGTTTCCAGCGCCAAGCAGGTGGAGGAGGGGCACGGCCTTGAATCCCAAGCCATGCGCTGCCGGGAATATGCGGAGCGTAAGGGCTATCAGGTCGTAGAGACCTTCTTTGACAAGGCTATCTCCGGTTCACTGTCCGAGCGGCCCGGCGTGATGGCGATGCTTTCCTATCTCAAGCAGCACAGCGGCAGCGGCGAGATTGCCGTCATCATCGATGACATCAGCCGCCTTGCCCGCGATACGCGCGTACACACCGATCTGCGTCTTGCCATCAGCCTAGCGGGCGGCAAGCTGGAAAGCCCTTCCATCACCTTCGGCGATGACTCCGACTCCATCTTCGTGGAAAACGTGCTGGCGAGTGCTAGCCAACACCAGCGCCAGAAGAACGGCGAGCAGACCAAAAACCGGATGCGCGCTCGCGCTATGAATGGCTATTGGGTGTTTCGTGCACCTACTGGCTACACTTACGGGAAGGTTGCCGGGCACGGGAAACTGCTGGTGCGTGACGAGCCGCTGGCGACAATCGTGCAGGAAGCATTGGAGGGCTTCGCCTCCGGGCGCTTCCAGACGCAGGCTGACGTTAAGCGCTTCCTTGAAAGCCAGCCGGAATATCCATGCAAGAGCGCAGCCGGAGCCGTTCGCTTCGAAGAAGTGCTGCGCCTTCTCACCCGCCCGCACTATGCCGGATATATCGAAGCCGCTGAGTGGGGCGTTTCCTTACGCAAAGGCCATCACGAGGGGCTGATTGACCTTCAGACTTTTGAGACCATCCAGCGCCGCATCAAAGGCGGGCTACGCGTCTTCACGAACACTGATATCGGCGAAGACTTCCCGCTGCGGGGCTATGCCGTGTGCGCCGATTGCGGCGGGCCGCTGACCGCTGGCTGGTCAAAGAGCAAGACCGGGAAGAAGCACCCTTACTATCACTGCTTCACCAAAGGCTGCACGTGCCGTGGCAAGTCCATCAAGCGCGATATGATCGAGGAGCAGTTCGGCGCGTTGCTGGAACGCCTGCGCCCCTCAGCGCAAACCGCTGGCCTGTTCAAAGACCTGTTCTTCAAAGCTTGGGATGAGCGCGGCAGCAGAGCTGAGGAGATAGCCAAGGCCCTTCGCGATGACCTCCGCAAGACCGAGCAGCAGATCGAACAGATGCTTGACCGCATCGTGGGGACATCCACAGCCACCGTCATCGCGGCCTATGAACGGCGCATCGCCAGTCTTGAAAGAGAGAAGCTCGTCATCATCGAAAAGCTGCAAGCAAACGCCTTTCCGAAGCGAGGCTGTAGCCAACAGTTTGAACTCGCTTTCCGCTTCCTCGAAAACCCGCATGAACTGTGGGTTTCTGACCGCCTAGACGACAAGCGGCTGGTGCTGAAATTGACCTTCGCAGACCGCTTGGCCTACTGCCGGAATGGAGGATTTAGAACCCCGCAAACCACCTTACCGTTCAAGGCTTTGCGGGCGGTTGGGGACGGCAAATGTAAAATGGCGGAGAGGGAGGGATTCGAACCCCCGGTACCCTTGCGAGTACTCCGCATTTCGAGTGCGGCGCGATCGACCACTCTGCCACCTCTCCGGAAGCCGTGGCGCCTGACGGCAAGGTGCGGCTTGTAGCTGTGCTTTGCGCGTTGCGCAAGCGGGTCAGGCCGACGGATGCCACGTCATATCGAGCGTTGTCGTCGCGGGGCCGGTCTTCTCGTAGCCGCGCGCAATCATGCGGCCTTCCTTGGCATCGGCAACCAGTGCGAGGCGCGTGTTATCGTTTAAAATTGGCGGCGTGAGCCACCGGAATTCTGTGTCGAAGGATGTTTCGACGTCTCGCATAATGCAGGCGCGGTCGCTGCTTTGATCGCCGCGCGCATGCCCATGCCAATCCGGCGTCTCCCAGTGATTGGCGGCGACCTGAGCCCCATCCCTGGTGCGAGCCTCTTGTTCCGTGCGTTCTATGACCGCTGTTTCTGCGGTGTCCAGACCCGCAAGCGTGAAGATCGCAGGCGTCGAGATCGGCTGCTCGATCAGCATGCGCCGGGCTTCAGCGAAATCCTTGGCTTCCTCCGCAACCTTACGCAGCAGATGCGCGGGTGTCGGGTGGGGCATATGCCAGACGCGGCGGCGGTTCGCGGCCCAGTCGAGATAGAAGAGCCCGGTCGCCTTGCGCATCGGCGGCTGATTGATCGCGGCTGAAAAACGTCCCGGAGCCATCACCTGCAGGACGCCTGTGTATCCAGGCCATGTCAGCAGCGAGAACGGTCCCGCATCGACGCCAGAGACTTTCGCACAAATGAGATTGGCGCCGAGCCCCGGCGCTTTCCAGTCGAGAACCCGGACCAGGCGGGCAGACCGGCCATCGGGCGACGGCGCCGCGCGGCAGGTGCAGGCCCACTCGTAATTGACGGAGAAAAAGTAGGCGCCGGGACGGCCGAGGATACGTGCGATTTCGTCGATTTCGGGAAGATGCCGGTTGTTCCAGCGCGCGAGCCAGGCACGGGATACTTTGTCGAGGGCCGCGAGCGTGCTGCGCGGATAACGGCGCGACGCGGCGTCGAGCAGGGCATGCGTGCGGTCTTTGTATGCGTGCAGTGTTTCCAGCGCGAAATTGCGGCCGGTTTCGATGATGGGGATTTCGTTCAGGTGCGGTTCGCGCGCCTGGATTGCAGGTGCATCGTCTCCAAGCTGAACCCGCATCGTGATGTCCTGGCTCCGATCGTGTTACGCTGGTCCGACGTTCCGCCGGTTTCGCCTATCGGCAGGGAAGATGGTTACTGAATGGCGCTTTTGCGAGCAGGCAGAGGGCTAAAGCCATCAAAAGCGAAACGCCGCATGGCAATTGACAAGGTGCCTCACTTCGACAATAAACCGCCACTCGCAGGCGGGATAAAATCCCCGCCTTCAATGCGCTGCCCGAGGCTCTTGCTGGAAATTTCCAGCATCCTTTTGAAAGTCCATCGTTTTCGATGGCGCCACAGGGCGCGGAAACAGGCCAATAAGGCCGGAAGGATTGACCATGTACGCTGTCATCAAGACCGGCGGCAAGCAATACCGCGTCTCCAAGGACGATGTCGTCACGATTGAGCGGGTTGCTGGCGATGCCGGTGCCACGGTCGAGTTCGACCAAGTGCTAATGGTTGGCTCCGGAGCCGACGTTAAGATCGGTGCGCCGATCATTTCAGGCGCGAAGGTCGTTGCTGAGCTTGTCGAGCAGTCGCGCGGGCCGAAGCTCATCGCATTCAAAAAGCGCCGCCGCAAAAATTCACGCCGCAAGAAAGGGCACCGTCAGGACCTTTCGATCGTGCGTATTACCGATATCACCGGCGCTTAACGAGCCGCCGCTTCATTCGAGGATTCTGAAATGGCACAGAAAAAAGCAGGCGGCTCGACACGTAACGGCCGCGATTCCGAAAGCAAACGCCTCGGCATCAAACGCTACGGCGGCGAGTACGTCATTCCCGGCAACATCCTGTGCCGCCAGCGCGGCACGCAGTGGCATCCGGGTTCGGGTGTCGGCATGGGCACCGACCACACGATCTTCGCAGTCGAAGAGGGAACGGTTGAGTTCGATACCAAGCGCAATGGCCGCATCTATATCTCGGTCAAGCCTGCGAAGGCGGTCGCAGCCGAATAAGCCGAGACACCGGTCTGGCGAGAATTCGGGGATGGCGCTGCCGTCCCCTTTTGCTTTTTTGGCGGCGGTCTCATATCCCTTTTCGCCACACACGTTCGTTTAGTTATCAGGCATGCAGACCCACCGCCTTCGCCTCAGAGCCGTTGTCGACAGTGACGCTGCCCGGATCGCCGATCTGGCTGGCGATTGGGACGTTGCGAGCATGACGGGTCGCATTCCCTATCCCTACTCGGCGGACGCGGCGCATCACTGGATAAGCGGCGTAGAAGACGGCGAGCAGGTTTTTGGTATCGAATGCGCAGCTGAATTCATCGGCATTTGCGGCTTCACGATGGATGTCAAGGGTGACGCCGAGCTTGGCTATTGGATCGGCAAGCCTTATTGGGGACACGGGTATGCGACCGAAGCGGCGAGCGCCGTGATGGCTTATGGGTTCACCAAGGCAGGCGTCAGGCGTTTCGTTTGCAGGCATCTGGCCGGCAATCCCGCGTCGGCGCGCGTCATCCAGAAGCTCGGCTTCAAATATATCGGAGATTCGACCGGCTGGTGCGAAGCTCGCCAATGCGAGCTTCCGGCGCTGAGCTATGAACTGCGTAGGCCGTGGACAATGGCCATTCGAGCACTGGCGTCATGAAGTTTCTGGATCAAGCGAAAATCTACATAAAGTCTGGTGCGGGCGGCAACGGCTGCGTCGGATTCCGGCGCGAGAAATTCATCGAGTTCGGCGGGCCGAACGGTGGCGACGGCGGTAACGGCGGCGATGTCTGGGTCGAGTGCGTGCAGAACCTCAACACGCTCATCGACTATCGGTATCAGCAGCATTTTGCGGCACAGAGCGGCACGCCCGGCATGGGGCAAAACAGAGCGGGTCCGAACGGCCGCGACTGCATCGTCAAGGTGCCTCCTGGGACGCAGGTGTTCGCGGAAGACGGCGAGACGCTGCTTGCTGATCTGACGGAGCCCGGCGCGCGCGTGCGCCTTGCCAAGGGCGGCAACGGCGGATTTGGCAACGCTCATTTCAAAAGCTCGACCAACCAGGCGCCGCGTCATGCCAATCCCGGACAGCCGAGCGAGGAACTGACGATCTGGCTGAGACTCAAGCTGATTGCAGACGCGGCCCTCGTCGGTTTGCCGAACGCCGGAAAATCCACGTTTCTCGCAACCGTCAGCGCCGCGAAGCCGAAGATCGCCGATTATCCGTTCACGACGCTTCATCCGAACCTCGGCGTGGTGCGCGCCGGTGATGTCGATTTCGTGCTCGCCGACATTCCGGGCTTGATCGAAGGCGCGAGCGAAGGCGCTGGGCTCGGCGACCGCTTTCTCGGTCACATCGAGCGCTGCCGCGTTCTTATTCATCTCGTCGATGCAACCTCGGTGGACGTGGCGGCCGATTACAAGACGGTGCGCCGTGAGCTCAAGGCCTATGGCGGAGCTCTCGAGAAGAAGAAAGAAATCGTCGCGCTTTCGAAGATCGATGCGCTTGACGAGGAGACGCTCGCGGAACGACGCGAGGCGTTGAAGAAGGCGGCACGCAAAACGCCTCTGCTGCTGTCGGCCGTATCGGGCGCTGGAATCAAGGAAGCGCTGTTTGCCTTGACGCGCGAGATTTCGCGCGGGGATGTGGCTGAGGATGACCAGGATCGCGACGCAAGCGGGCCGTGGCAGCCCTGAAGAACTTTTGCGCTTTGCCTTGCGAGATGCTTGCAAGTCGCGCACAATTGTTCATCCGCCTTCCATCCTCATAAAAAAGAGTTGCAATGGTCCACTCGACGCGAACGCCGATCTGGTCCTGGACTCTGCCGCTTGCCGGAGTGGCGCTTTTCGTATTCGCGACGTGGGCCGGTTTTGGCGAAGATTTCGCTTCAGATCCGCTTGGGATCGCCATCGCGATCGTACTGGTCCCGCTTTTGATGGGGGCCGTCTTCGCGGCGGTCTATCACGCCGAAGAAGTCGCACACCTGACCGGCGAGCCCATCGGCACTCTCGTTTTGACGATGGCGGTGACGGTGATCGAACTTGCCCTCATCGTATCGCTCATGCTGACCGGCAAGGCGGCGCCGACGCTGGTGCGCGATACTGTGTTTTCCGTCGTCATGATCATCACGACTGGGCTTGTCGGAGCTTGCCTTCTCGTCGGCGGCATCCGCTATCGTGAGCAGACGTTCGACGTGACGTCGGCTAAGATTTATCTCGCCATGCTGCTCGTGCTGACGACGCTCTCGATCATTTTGCCGAATTACACCAGCTCCGCCCCGGACCGCCTCTATTCGACCAGTCAGCTGGCGTTCATGAGCATCGCCATCATGGCGCTCTACGCTGTTTTCGTCTTCACACAGACCGTGCGACACCGCGATTATTTTTCCGGCGACTACGAACCACCCGATCCCAATGCGGAGACGGGCGGTAAGCTTATTCGCTCGATCCTTTTTCTCTGTGTCGCGCTCGTTGCCGTGGTTGTGCTTGCCAAACTTTTCGCGATCGAGGTGAACGCGGCCGTTTCGGCGGTTGGCGCGCCAGCGGCGTTCAGCGGCGTGGTCATCGCGTTCATCGTGCTGTTGCCGGAGTCGATCGCCGCGATCCGTGCGGCGAGCCGTGACAATCTGCAGAAAAGCATCAACTTGGCGCTCGGCTCGTCGCTGGCGACTATCGGGCTGACGATCCCTGCGATCGCGGCGGCCAACATCATTCTGCAGAAGCCGCTTATTTTGGGATTAGATTCGCGCGACATGGCGCTCGTCGTGATGACGCTCGGGGCCAGCATCCTGACGTTCGGCACGGGCCGGACGAACGTGCTTTTCGGCTTCCTGCATCTGGTCATTTTCGGCACGTTTCTGTTCTTTGCCGTTGTGCCGTAAGCGGACCCGAGGCACCGAATTAGGTAAAAATTGACGTGGCGGGCTGATATGCGGCATCGGCCTCTTGCCCGAATGCGCGCATTTACAGATAAGCACGCGACGGTCCGGTGCTTCGCGCATCGGGTTCGACTTTCAATCCGGGATTGGCATGATCCGCGCTCCGCAGTCCGCCGCTACGATCGCTACCGCGCGCCCTGAATGGGCGAAGGCGCGGCGCATCGTCGTGAAAATCGGTTCCGCGCTGCTGACGGATCAAAAGACCGGGCGGATCAAATCGGACTGGCTCAATTCGTTCATGGACGATGTCGCCGAGCTTGCGCGGGCAGGTAAGGACATCGTGCTCGTCTCGTCGGGCTCGATTGCGCTCGGGCGGCATGCGTTGAAGTTGCCGAAAGGGCCGCTTGAACTCGAGCAGAGCCAGGCTGCGGCGTCCGTCGGCCAGATCAGCCTCGCACATGCGTATCAGGAGCTCGCGGCGGCGCGCGGTCTGACGGCGGCACAGATTCTTTTGACGCTTGGCGATACGGAAGAACGGCGACGCTATCTGAATGCGCGCAACACGATCGAAGTGCTGCTGGCTCTGAAAGCCATCCCAGTCGTCAACGAGAACGATACGGTTGCGACGGCGGAAATTCGCTACGGCGATAACGACAGGCTGTCGGCGCGCGTCGCGTCGATGGTTTCGGCGGATTGTCTCGTGCTGCTCTCCGACGTCGACGGCCTTTACACGGCGCCTCCGGGTGAAGATCAGAACGCCAAGCACATCCCGCTCGTCACCGAGATCACGCCCGAAATCGAGGCTATGGCCGGTGACGCTGGTACGGAGCTTTCCAAAGGCGGCATGAAGACGAAGATCGAGGCGGGCAAGATCGCGCTCTCGGCCGGAACCGACATGGTCATCACGACGGGCAAGGTTCTCAATCCGCTGAAGGCCATTTCGGGCGGCGCGCGCGTCACGTGGTTCGTTGCCAAGTCCGACCCGGTGACGGCAAGAAAGCGATGGATTTCCGGTCAGCTCGAGCCGAGCGGACACGTTTACCTTGATGCGGGCGCCGAGAAAGCCCTGATGTCGGGGAAGAGTTTGCTGCCGGCGGGCGTCACCCGCATCGACGGCGCTTTCGATCGCGGTGATGCCGTTACGATAAGGTCGGCCGACGGCCGGGAACTCGGACGAGGCCTTGTCGCCTATGCGGCGGACGATGCGCGACGTATTATAGGCAAGCGTTCGGGCGAGATCGCCGCGATCCTCGGGTTCAAGGGGCGCGCGACGCTGATCCACCGGGACGACATGGCGCTGACGAGGACATAGGTATGAACAAGCCGGAGCGCATCGAGAACGAGACAGCCGAGCTGATGCGCGGCATTGGCCAAGCCGCGAAGGCTGCGAGCCGCAGGCTTGCGATCGCGACGCCGGAAGAAAAGAACGCGGCGCTGCTCGCGGCGGCAAAAGCCTTGCGCGCAGCGACACCCAAAATTCTCGCCGCCAACGCGCAAGACATCGATGCCGCGAACGCCGCGGGCCGGCCGGATGCCTTCGTCGATCGGCTGCTGCTCGACGAGACGCGCATCAACGGTATTGCTGTCGGCCTCGAAGAAATCGCGACGCTGCCCGATCCGGTCGGAACGGTGCTTGCGGAGTGGACGCGGCCCAACGGCCTCAAATTCCAGCGCGTGCGCGTGCCGCTCGGAACCATCGGCATCATCTACGAAAGCCGTCCTAACGTGACCGCGGACGCCGGGGCGCTGGCGCTCAAGGCCGGGAACGCGGCGATCCTGCGCGGCGGCTCGGAAAGCCATCATTCAAGTGTTGCAATTCACGCCTGCCTCGTCGAGGGGCTGCGCGCGGCTGGCCTGCCGGAAGCCGCGATCCAGCTCGTTCCGACGACGGACCGCGAAGCCGTGGGCGCCATGCTGCGCGGCTTGGACGGTTCGATCGACGTCATCGTGCCGCGCGGCGGGAACGGGCTTGTCGAGCGCGTTCAGGACGAAGCCCGCGTTCCGGTCTTCGCGCATCTCGAAGGCATCTGTCATACTTACGTCGATCAGGGCGCGGACATGAAGATCGCCGTGCCGCTGGTCGTCAACGCCAAGATGCGGCGCACGGGCATTTGCGGCGCGACCGAGTGCCTGCTCGTCGACAAGAATGCGCGGACTGATTTGTTGACGCCGCTTGTCAAAGCCCTGCTCGAAGACGGTTGCGAAGTTCGCGGTGACGAAGCCACGCAAAAGGTCGATCCGCGCGTCAAGGCGGCTCAGCCCGACGATTACGGCAAGGAGTTCCTCGATGCCGTGATAGCGGTGAAGTTGGTCGACGGCGTCGACGGCGCCATCGAGCACATCGCGCGCTACGGTTCGCAGCACACCGATGCGATCATCACGGAATGCGAGGCAACGGCCGAGCGGTTCTTGAACCGCGTCGACTCTGCGATCGTTCTGGTCAACGCGTCGACGCAGTTCGCCGACGGCGGCGAGTTCGGCTTCGGCGGCGAGATCGGCATTGCAACGGGCAAGATGCACGCGCGCGGGCCGGTCGGCGTCGAGCAGCTGACGAGCTTCAAGTACAAGGTGCGAGGCACCGGCCAGACGCGGCCGAAGTGAACGCGACGGATGAGGCACGTCTGATTTGACGCGAAAGATTCCGCAGCAAAGTTTTGGGTCGCTTCGCGTCCATCCGCCCATTTGCCTCCCCGGTCAACGGATCGGCATCATGGGCGGTTCGTTCAATCCGCCGCACGCCGGGCATCGCATTGCCGCCGAAGCTGCGATGAAGCGCCTGGGGCTCGATCAGCTCTGGTGGCTGATCACACCGGGCAACCCGCTCAAGTCGCGCGATGGTCTGTCGGAGGTGAATGGTCGCCTGCGCCTGGTCCGGCAGTTCGCGGTCGGTCCAAGAATGAAGGTGACGAGCTTCGAGCGCGAACTCGGCACGAGCTTCACGGCGGCGACGCTGGCGTTTCTGAAGCGGCGCCATCCGGGCGTCAGGTTCGTCTGGGTCATGGGCGCCGATAATCTCGCCTTTTTCGACCGCTGGCAGCATTGGCGGAGCATCGCTGATCTCATGCCGATCGCGGTCGTGGACCGGCCCGGTTGGCGATTGCGCGGGCTTTCGTCTCCGGCTGCGCTTGCCCTTTCGCGCTGGCGGCTTCCTGAATCGGAAGCACGCTCGCTGGCGGATCGAAAGCCGCCTGCCTGGGTTCTGTTGACAATCCGTCTTTCAGACCTTTCGTCAACCACGTTGCGCAATGCAGCAACTCCGGCAATGGTGGACGCTGGCTAGGTCATTGAAAATTATGACGTTTCCGCGACAGTCGGCATCCGGATTTCATTTGCCGGATGTGGCGACGCCGTTTAGTATGTGGGCAGCCCGGAATCGGCCGGGCCGTCTGACTTGCGGGACCAATCAGCAAAGGATGCTTACCGCTTGATCCGAACCACAGCCGAGGCCGCCCGCAAGGGCAGCTCTCTCGCCCAGTCCGCCGCCAAGGCGCCGGATTCGGCCGCTCTCCTCGAAGACGTCGTCCATTGGCTTGACGACGCGAAAGCCGAGGCCATCGTTTCCATCCCTCTCAAAGGCAAGTCCGCGCTTGGCGACTTCATGGTCGTCGCGTCCGGCCGTAACGACCGGCATGTTGGGGCCATCGCCGAGCAGCTGCGCGAAAAGCTGAAAGCGCGCGGTGAGGCTCGCGTCCGAGTCGAGGGATTGAACGCCTGCGATTGGGTGCTGATCGACACGGGCGATATCATCGTCCACGTCTTCCGGCCCGAGGTGCGCGAGTTCTATAACCTCGAAAAGATGTGGCAGGCGGATATTCCCGCCGATGCCTCGCGCGGCGACACCTCGCAGCACTGACGTCGCGGCGAGCATTGATTTCTTTGTTCTACGCGGTCCGCTTCGCGACCGTGGGCGGTTCTTATGCGCATCTCGCTCCTCGCTGTCGGCAAGCTGAAAGACGCCGAGGAGCGTGCGATCTCGGATCGCTATGTGAAGCGCTTCAACGGCGCGGGCCGGTCGATCGGATTGGGTCCCCTCGACATTCGCGAGCTGAACGAAAGCCGGCAGCCGAGCGCCGACGAGCGCAAGCAAGATGAAGCCGCGCGGCTGATGAAGGATCTGACGGCCGATTCGTTTATCGTCGCGCTCGATCCCGCAGGCAAATCCATCACCAGCGAAGCGTTCGCGCGAATGCTCGGCGAAAAGCGCGACGGCGCGGTCAAGACATGCGCATTCCTGATCGGCGGGCCGGATGGGCACGGCGCGCAAGTGTTGAAGTCGTCAGGACTGACGTTGTCGCTGGGCTCGCTGACGCTTCCGCACGGGCTGGCGCGTGTCGTTCTGCTCGAGCAGATTTATCGCGCCGCGACTATTCTTTCTGGGCACCCCTATCATCGGGCGTGATGCGTTATGCCGGGAGCGATGGCCAAATTCAGCTTTCCGCCGATCGTCACGCCGGAAGCGCAGCTGCTCATTCTCGGCACGTTGCCGGGAGAGGAATCGCTGCGGCTGCAGCAATACTACGGGCATCCGCGAAATCATTTCTGGCCGCTGATCGCCGCGATTTTTGGTGAGGCCGTGCCTGCGGACTATGCCGGACGTGTCCGTCTCTTGAAACAGCATGGCTGCGCGCTTTGGGATGTGCTCGAAAGCGCCGAACGGATCGGAAGCTCGGATGCCGCCATCCGGAATGCGACGGTCAATCCATTCGCGGCATTTCTGGCGGACTATCCGAACATCCGGACGATTGCTTTCAATGGTCAGAAGGCGCGCGATTTATTTCGCCGCCATGTCGTGAAGCCAGGACATGTGTCGGAGCAGGGCTTCACGACGATCGACTTGCCGTCGTCGAGCCCGCTTTACACAAAGTCGCTGGAGGAAAAGCTCGGCATCTGGCGCGCGAAATTGGCGGGTTCGCTTGCAGTTCAAAAGCGTCGCGCGAAATAATCGATGCCGAACTGAGGCAACAGGCGGCGCATGACGGCGGCCATCAGCGTCGGCGTCGTCACGTAATAATGCGATTTCGGCCGGTTGCTGTCGAGCGCATGGATCAGGCGCTTCGTGACGGCTTCGGGTTCGAGCTTGAACGACATCTGGCCGCCGGCCTTCATCTGTTCGAGACGGGTTTGATAGACGTCGCGGTGCGGAGAATTTTCGATATCGATCGTTGCGAGCAGACGCGCCACGGAGTGCTCGACGAAACGGGAGCGGATCGGTCCCGGTTCAATCAAAGACACCTGGATGCCGGAACCTTCGAGTTCGAGCCGTAGCGATGTCGTCAGTGCCTCAAGTGCGAACTTCGAGGCGCAATAGGCGCCGCGATAGGGCGCGACGACCATTCCCAAAACCGAAGAGCAATTGACGATCCGTCCGCTGCCGTTCTTGCGCATCGATGGAATGAGCCGCCGGGTCAGATCGTGCGTGCCGACGAGATTGACTTCGAGCTGTTCGCGCAGCAGCGCTGGGGTAAGATCCTCGACGGCACCCGGTTGTCCGAATGCCGCGTTGTTGAACAGCGCATCGAGATGCCCGTGCGTGAGTTCAAGCGCGCGAATGGCGCAGGTCGCGATCGATTGCGGATCGGCCAGTTCGAGCCGCAGCGCTTCGACGCCTTCGTAATTCTTGAGGCGGGCGAGGTCTTCCGCCTTCCTGGCCGTCGCGATCACGCGCCAGCCGCGCTGTTTCATTGTTCGGGCGGCGTCGAGGCCGATACCGGACGAGCATCCGGTGATGAGAATTGAACGTGCCATGAAAGCCCGGCTAGATCGTAAATCGAGAACGGCGTGTGTCCTCGTGTATAGGCTCATGGGTGCCGGTGCAAAGGCGTAAAAATTTGCGACGATCGGCGGGCTTTGCGCAGGCCGTCACTTCTTGAATTTCAGAATCACTTTGCCGCCGTCGTCCTTGACGATCAGCATGTCGCGGTCGATCGCGAACGAGCGCGCGGCTTCGAGGGCCGCGAAGTACTGCGATTCGATTTCAGATTTGCCTTCGCACAGCATCTTCGTCGAGGCGAGCGGGCCGATCTGAATCGCGTCGTCCTCGATGCTGATCGGGCCGGTGAAGCGATTGCAGCCGCCGGTTCCCGAGGCTTTGTCCGCCGTGTAGTCGAGCGTCGGTCCATCGACCGGATTGCCGTTGAGCTCGACCGCAGCCCAGCTCGCTGCCGGCGGACTTTCGTCGTCCTCGGCAAGAGCAGGAATGCTGGCTGCAAGAGCCAGCCCCACGATGAGGAACGCCGTTGTCAGTCTCATGGTGTGCGGCTCCTCGTTAGGTGCGTCGCAATCAGTTGGCGTTTTCGAGCAGGCGGCGGGCGATGACTTGCGCCTGAATTTCCGCCGCACCTTCGAAGATGTTCAGGATGCGCGCGTCGCAGAGCACGCGGCTGACCGGATATTCGAGCGCGAAGCCGTTGCCGCCGTGGATCTGCAACGCGTTGTCGGCGTTGGCCCACGCGACGCGGGCTCCGAGTAGTTTCGCCATGCCCGCTTCGAGATCGCAGCGGCGCCCGGCGTCTTTCTGGCGCGCCGAGAAGTAGGTGAGCTGGCGCGCGATCATCGTCTCGACCGCCATCATCACGACCTTGTTGCGCACGCGCGGGAAAGCGTAGATTGGTTTGCCGAACTGTGCGCGTTCGAGCGCATATTTGAGACCCAAGTCCATCGCGCATTGCGCGACGCCGACGGCTCGGGCCGCTGTTTGGATGCGTGCGCCTTCAAAGGTGTTCATCAACTGTTTGAAGCCCTGGCCTTCGACGCCGCCGAGAAGGTTGGCCGCAGGAACTTCGAAATTATCGAAGGAAATGTCGTATTCCTTCATGCCGCGGTAGCCGAGAACTTCGATCTCGCCGCCGGTCATGCCGTTGGCGGGGAAGGGGTTCTCATCGCTGCCGCGCGGCTTTTCCGCGAGGAACATCGACAGGCCCTTGTAGCCCGGCTCGTTCGGGTTGGTGCGCGTCAACACCGTCATGATGTCGGCGCGAACAGGATGCGTGATCCAGGTTTTCTGTCCCGTGATCTTGTAGACGTCGCCGTCTTTCACAGCGCGGGTTTTCAACGAGGCGAGGTCGGAGCCGGTGTTCGGTTCGGTGAAGACGGCCGTCGGCAGCACTTCGCCTGATGCGATCTTCGGAAGGTATTTTTCTTTCTGTTCCGGCGTGCCGTTGTGCAGGATCAACTCGCCTGCGATCTCGGCGCGTGTGCCGAGGGAGCCGACTCCGATGTAGCCGCGCGACAGCTCTTCGGAGGCCACGCACATCGATTCCTTACCGAGCGCCATGCCGCCGAATTCTTCCGGCAGCGACAATCCGAAGACGCCGAGTTCCGCGAGCTTCGCAATGACGTCGAGCGGAATATATTCGTTTTTCAAATGCCATTCGTGCGCGTGCGGATAGACTTCATCGAGGCAGAAGCGGCGCATCAGATCCTGGATCTGCGCGTGCGTCTCATCAAGGCCCGTGTCGCCGAACGTCATGGCTTCAGGCTGCGCGGCGATCAATTCGCCGAGGCGGGCCTTCACCGATTCCGAGCCGCCTTCGGCGACGAGATCGGCGATTGAATCTTCGAAGCGGCGGAGATCGACCTTCGGAACACCGAGCGCGTCGGGGCGGGCGATCTCGAGCTGGCTCATCGGAATGCCGCTCGCGATCTGGGCGCCGTATTCCGCGAAGGCAGCGATCAGCAGGAGCTGCTCGAATTCGCCAAAGCGTCTCTCGCCGTTCAGACGGCTCGCCCAGTCGTGCATCTGGCGGAGGCCTTCGACAGCCGTCGCGAGCCACGCGAGCCCGTGCGCGGTGTGCTGCGCATTGTCGATGCCGCCGGCTTCCTGAATCTTGATGCGGACGCCGGCTTTCGCCGCTTGCAGGATACGATCCGCTCCGGTCACGGCTTCGCCGCAGCGCTCGATGAGTTTCTCGGGACCGGCTTGAAGAATAGTGGCTCCGGCCTTCAAGGGCGCGACGGACATGGATTTCTCCTGAAAATAGCTGGGCGCGCTGGCCAGAGCTTCGATGCTCTTTCGCCACGCCATGAACAGTTTACTAGCCGCCGGAAATAAGCCAACTGGACGTCCGCCGCAACCGGCGCTGGGACGCAGTTTGGCGGTTTCGAGCTCGCGGGGGTGGGGCGTTGGGACAGGGCTAAGGGGCTCGGCTGTTAACGGATCGGACCGGGTAAGAAAAACCTGTGTCTGAAATGCAGCCCGAGCCGATGAGATGCTTCAGAATTATGGACCTCAGGGACCTCAGCAACTAGGTTCCGCGGCGAACGGCAGCCACAGGAGACCGAAGACCCGATGAAGCGCGCGCGCAGATTGTTCGAGGCCATTTATAGGCTGTACGAGCATTCAGGTTTCGCCATGGCCGGCGCGGTCGCGTTTTCCTTCGTCGTGTCGATCTTCCCGTTTTGCATCTTCCTCGGTGCGCTTTCGGGCGTTTTCGGCGGGCGCGAACTGGCGCAGGATGCCATCAATCAGCTCTTCGCCATTCTGCCCGAGCCGGTCGCCAAGGGGATCGCGCCGGAGATCGAGGCGGTGATGGGATCGCGGCGTATCGATCTTCTGACGGCCAGTGGATTTCTGGCGCTTTTCTTCGCGACGAGTGCGATCGAGACGTTGCGGGCAGCGCTCAACGGAGCGTATCGCGTGCATGAAAAGCGGCCATATCCGCTTTGTCTGCTGATCAGCATGCTGTTCGTTTTCGTCACCGCGATTTCGACGCTGGTGCTGACGTGGGCGGTCGTCGTCGGCCCGAGCGTCGTCGGTCCGGCGATCGCGTCGCAGTTCGAATCGGAATGGATCAAACGACTCTTTGATTCGACGGGTTTAGGGCCGGGTGTGCGATACGGCTTGGCCGGCGCGGTGATTGCGGCGCAGTTATGCGCGCTGCATTTATGGCTGGCGGCGGGACGGCGTCGGCTGGCCGATGTCTGGCCTGGCGTGCTGCTGTCGATCGTTCTCTGGCTGGCGCTGGCGGGGCTGTGGTCGCGCTATCTCGCGATCACGAACTACTCGTTATTTTACGCAGGCCTTTCGCAGCTGATGATCGCGCTGATCTTCTTCCAGTTCACCGCGATCACGATTTTGCTTGGTGCAGAATTCAATCGCGGCGTCAGCGAGATGAAGCGGATGCGGCGCGAAGCGGCGGAGCGCGCGGCGTTCGGCGGCGGTTCGCCAAGCTGAGCAGATAGCTTCTATCCCCTCCCGTCGCGGGGAGGGGATAGAGCAAGCAGTTAACCCTGGCGCGGACGCATCAGCGCTGCTGCGGGCCGGCCTCGATGACATCCTCGAGCGTGCGCAGTCCCGTCGTCGGAGCCGAGACGAGCACGGCCATGTTGCCCGGCTTGTGCTCGTTGCGCATCATGCGCATGTGAGCCTTGGGAATCTGATCCCACGACAGAACTTCCGACATGCAGGGGTCGATACGGCGCTCGACGACAAGCTTGTTGGCCTGCGACGCCTGCGCAAGGTTTGCGAAGTGGGAACCCTGGACGCGCTTCTGGTGCATCCACAAATAGCGAGCATCCATCGTCAGATTGTAGCCGGTGGTGCCGGCGCAAATGACGACCATGCCGCCGCGCTTCACGACCTGCACCGAGACGGCGATCGTCGATTCACCGGGATGCTCGAAGACGCAGTCGACGTTCACGCCCTTGCCGGTGATGTCCCAGATGGCTTTGCCGAACTTGCGCATTTCCTTCAGCCACTCGGCGTACTCTGGCGAGCCGACTTTCGGGAGCTGTCCCCAGCAATTGAATTCTTTGCGGTTGATGGCACCCTTGGCGCCGAGCTGCAGGACGTAATCGCGCTTGTCGTCTTCGGACACGATGCCGATGGCGTTGGCGCCGGAGGTTGCGCAGAGCTGTACGGCGAATGAGCCGAGACCGCCGGATGCGCCCCAGACGAGCACGTTATGGCCGGGCCTCAGCACGTGCGGGCGATGGCCGAACAGCATGCGGTAGGCGGTTGCGAGAGTCAGCGTGTAGCAGGCGCTTTCTTCCCAGGTCAGATGCTTCGGACGCTCGAGAAGCTGGCGGTCCTGCACGCGGCAGAACTGCGCGAACGATCCGTCCGGCGTTTCGTAGCCCCAGATGCGCTGGCTCGGCGAAAACATCGGATCGCCGCCGTTGCACTCTTCGTCGTCGCCGTCATCTTGGTTGCAATGGATGACGACCTCGTCGCCGACCTTCCAGCGCTTCACCTTGGAGCCGACAGCCCAAACGATGCCGGACGCATCGGAGCCTGCGATGTGGTAAGGCTGCTTGTGAACGTCGAACATCGAGATCGGCTTGCCGAGCGAAGCCCAGACGCCGTTGTAATTCACGCCCGCCGCCATAACGAGAACAAGTACGTCGTGGCTGTCGAGCTGCCACGTCGGAACGACCTCGACCTGCATGGCCTTGTCGGGTTCGCCTTCCCGTTCCTTGCGGATGGTCCAGGCGTACATGTTCTTCGGTACGTGCCCGAGAGGCGGGATTTCGCCGATCTCATAGAGATCTTTCTTGACCCCTGCTTCCAGCGGGTGGGCGGCGGCCGCCGCCTCTTTCTTCGTTGCCACGTTTTGGCTCGCCATTGATATTGCTTCTCCCGACTTTCCCCGCGTTGAGGGCCATTCTGGCTCGTCTTCTTCGCGTTTCCCCTGCGGTCCGGCAGAGGGGATCGCAGTATGAAGCACGTTTTTGCGCTGCAATGAAGGGGGCTCAAACCAGACGTTAACCGACGATCAAGAACTCCTTAACCGGGGACGTCTAGCTTCTAGCGTGTACAAAGGCCTGATACTTTTTGCCACCCGCACATTCGCCGCACGCCTTCCGACCGGATGACCCCAGACATGCAAGATCTGTTGTGGCAGCTCAGAGATACCGACGCTTTTACCGTCTGTGTCGCCGCCGCATTCGCGGCCGCAGTTTTCTGGTTCATCCGAGAAATCGTCGATGCGCCGATGCTGGCCATTGTTTCGGTGCCGTTTTTAATGCTCGGCGGCATTCTGGCTCCTCTCGGATTCCGGGCCGCGATGATCAGGCTTGCTCACGACCAGGACACCAACGTCGCCGCGACCGTCGCGGTTGGGGTAGTCGCGGCGCTCAGCCTGATCGTGAGCGTCAAATGGCTGTGGGCTTTGCTGCTCGAACATCAGGCCAAACGGGCGCGCATTGAGCCGGTGGCGGTCCGTTCACGGGCGCGGCGATAGCCGGTAAAGCGATCGCTTGATTTTGGCACGAACCGGGCGCTATCAAGTCGCGAAACGCGGCGAACTGCCGTTTTTGCCTTTCCGCGACATTCTATTACTTTACGTTCCCTGATCCTGGCCACTGTTGCCCCGAGCCGAGAGACGCCGTTCGCATGTCCGAACCCAAGACTGGAAGTCCAGCCAAAGCAAAAGATGGCAAGGCCGAGCGCGAGAAGCCTTGGCTGTTTCGGACCTATGCCGGGCATTCGACCGCGGCAAAGTCTAATGAGCTTTATAAGAAAAACCTGGCTAAGGGCCAGACGGGCCTGTCGATCGCTTTCGACCTGCCGACGCAGACCGGGTACGATTCTGACCATGAGCTGGCGCGCGGCGAAGTCGGCAAGGTCGGCGTTCCCGTCTCACATTTCGGCGATATGCTGACGCTGCTCGACGGCATTCCGCTCGATCAGATGAATACGTCGATGACGATCAACGCGACGGCGGCGTGGCTGCTGTCGCTCTATATCGCCGTCGCGGACCAGACGGGCGCGTCGCGCTTGAAGCTCACCGGCACGATTCAGAACGACATCATCAAGGAATACTTGTCGCGCGGTACCTACGTGTTTCCGCCGCAGCCGTCGCTCCGGCTCATCAAGGACACGATTGTCTTCTCGACGCGGAACGTGCCGAAGTGGAATCCGACGAACGTCTGTTCCTACCACTTGCAGGAAGCGGGTGCGTCGCCAGTCCAGGAACTCGCTTATGCGCTGGCGACGGCCATCGCCGTGCTCGATACCGTCAAGGCGTCGGGCGAGGTTCCGGCGGAAGAATTCAGCAACGTGGTCGGCCGCATTTCGTTTTTCGTGAACGCGGGAATGCGCTTCATCACCGAGATGTGCAAGATGCGTGCGTTCAACGAGCTTTGGGATGAGATCGCGCGCGATCGCTATGGCGTCGAGGACCCGAAGCACCGGCGGTTCCGCTACGGCGTGCAGGTCAACTCCCTCGGGCTCACCGAGCCGCAGGCCGAGAACAACGTCTATCGCATCCTGCTTGAAATGCTGGCGGTCACGCTGTCGAAAAACGCGCGTGCGCGCGCGGTTCAGTTGCCCGCCTGGAACGAAGCGCTGGGATTGCCACGGCCGTGGGATCAGCAATGGTCGCTCCGTATGCAGCAGATCGTTGCGTACGAAACGGATCTTCTGGAATACGGCGATATTTTCGACGGCTCCGTCGAGATCGCGAAGAAGGTCGCCGCGCTGAAGGAAGAAGCGAAGGCGGAACTTGCGACAATCGACAAGATGGGCGGCGCCGTGGCGGCCATCGACTATATGAAGCGCCGGCTCGTCGAAAGCGGCACGGGCCGGCTTTCACAGATCGAGACCGGGGAATTGACGGTCGTCGGCGTCAACAGGTTCAAGGAAACCGAGCCGTCGCCACTGTCGGGCGGAACGGACGCGATCATGGTCGTCGATCCGGCCGTTGAAGCTGAGCAGATCGGGCGTCTCAAGGCCTGGAAAGCGAACCGCGACGCCAAGACGGTGGCGGCGGCCCTCGCAGAGGTCGAGCGGGCGGCCAAGGAAGGCATCAACATCATGGAGTCGTCCATCGTCGCCGCGAAAGCCGGCGTCACGACGGGCGAGTGGGGCACGACGCTGCGCAAGGTGTTCGGCGAATACCGGGCTCCGACAGGGGTCGCCCGAGCGGCTGTCGTGCGCGAGGGCGCGCAGCTTGCGACTGTCCGTGAGTCCGTCAACGAGGTGTCCGACCGCCTCGGACGCCGCATCAAGTTTCTCGTCGGCAAGCCGGGCCTCGACGGGCATTCCAACGGCGCCGAGCAGATCGCGGTCAGGGCGCGCGATGTCGGCATGGAAGTCGTTTACGAAGGCATCCGACTGACGCCCGCGCAGATCGTGCGCGCGGCTGTCGATGAAGCTGTTCACGTTGTCGGATTGTCGATCCTTTCCGGGTCGCACGTGCCGCTGGTCAAGGACGTGATGGAGCGGATGCGCAAGGAAGGCCTCGACGACGTTCCGGTGATCGTCGGCGGCATCATCCCGCCAGCTGACGAGAAGGCGCTGAAAGCGTTCGGGGTTGCGGCCGTTTATACGCCGAAGGACTTCCAGTTGAACGACATCATGGCGGACATCGTGCAACTCGTGGATCGGAACGCCAGCGCGGCTGCCTGAACGGCCGGGCTAGAGCCTTTCCGCTTTTCGTTGAATCGCGGATCGGCTCTAGGTCTTTGTTTTATCGTGCTTCTTATCGGAAAACCGGTTCCCACTTTTCCGGAAGCACTCTAATGATCCCGGTGTCTGTTGTTCTCATATTGATTTTTACAGCATCGCTGCCGTCCCGAGGGGGTGGGTCGCGCATTTCATCGTGAATGCCGCGCGGCTCGGTGGCCACGCGTGTGATGCGACCATAGATTCACCCTCATGCAATGGATGACATCGCATGGCTATCTCTGATACACGCGGCGCGATTTAAGGGAGACACCCGTGCGCGAAGATGTTCGGCGGCGACTGGATCGGGCCATATGGCTCGATCGTGCGAAATACCTCGGGATCGGGCTTGGCATCGTCGCGGCGATCGGGCTCGCATTCGGATATGAGACGCTCGACACCAAGGTCGACAACAAGGACGTCGCCGGCAAGGTGACCGACATCGAGCCTCTGGTCACGAAATCGAGCGTGGCCGAGGCCGAAGGGGAAAACGTGATCGTTCAACTCGATCACGGGCCATTGATCCGCGTGCTGGCCTATAAGTCGCGCCGACTCAAGGTCGGCGACGAAATCCAGGTCGTGGAGCATCACCATGGAACGGGGCGCGTCACTCATACGCTGAAATAGCCCGTCTCACGCGTTGACGCAGGGGGCTTAGCCGGTATAGATCGCCCCTTCTCGCCCGCTTCGGGCGGCAAAAGCCTCAGTGGCGGAACGGTAGACGCGGCAGACTCAAAATCTGCTATTCGCAAGGGTGTGGGGGTTCGAGTCCCTCCTGAGGCACCAAAAAATATCAAGATCAATGAGTTGGAAGGCGTCCTCTGTACACTGACTTCCTAACCTTTCGATTTACTGGCTTCCTAACCATTTGAATTTGCGCCGTTGTATAATTTCCAATCGGAATACAACCCGAAATCCAACCGCAATAACTGCGTCCTCTCATTAGATCATCGTGGCTTCGATGAACGTCGCCGCGACTTGCGGGACGATAGCGTTTCCGATGGCGCGCAACTTAGAAATTCGCGCGGGTATCCCATGAGCCAGCACGGGTGTTCCGGGCACGGCGCGCCGTCGTCTACCGTCCGTCCCCAATGAGCTCTCATTTGCCCAGGGAGATTGTCCGGCTGTCTGCCTTCCGCCTTTCGTTTGAGCGACAGGTTGCCAGCTTTCTCGCCATCTGATGCTTTCGGCGTCGCCCACGGCCGCAAACCATAGCCGCTCACGCTTGTGGGGCGCGGCGACGAGCCCAGCCGCAAGATTGGCCGCCCCGACGGCATATCCTGATGCTTCCAAGTCAGCGCGAACTCTGGAGAGCCATTCAAGTCCGTCGCCGCCCGCAACCTGTTCTCCAAATACGTTTGCAGGACGAAAGTGGCTGATGAGGTCGCGCCAGACGGGCCAGAGATGGCGCTCGTCATCGAACGCCTTACCGTGCTTGCCGATACCCGAGAAGGGCTGACAGGGGCAACTACCCGTCCAAACAGGTCGGTCATCGGACCATCCGGCGAGGCGGAGTGCAAATGACCATCCGCCGATGCCGGCGAAGAAGTGGCATTGGGTATAGCCGCGGAGGTCGTCGGCGTGGACATCGACGATGCTTCGTTCGTCAACGTCTCCTGGCGCGATGTGTCCTGCGGTGATGAGGTTACGGAGCCATTGCGCAGCATAGGGATCATTCTCGTTGTAGTAGGCGGTCATGATGAGGGGCTGACCGACTATGGGTGAAGCGAAATGAGGGCTGTGGATGGAACTTTGGCGCCGCGCGAAACAAAGGAAATTCGTGTCATGGTTGCTCCCGATTTTCGAAGGGGAGCCACCCTATTTGTACGGGCTTCCGAAAAAGCAATACCGTTTTTCAGGAATTATCGATGGAATGGATTTTTAAAATAGCCGAGCAGCTCTCTCCGATTATCGCTCATTGGTGGGACAAGTTCGTCGACCTGGTGAACTCGAATTTTATGGCGGCACTCGCGGGCGCCTTGGCAGGGCGATAGTTGCCGATCGAATTGCGACGAGGAAAGCGAGGGGAACAAAAATCTTAGACGATCTGCGAGCCACTAACTCGGCGATCGCGTTGTCAGGCCTGATCTCTAACGAGGCTCTAGTGATGAAAGGGCAGCAGGTTCTCGATCTTCATAGGGGCTTCGCTCTTGAGGAGGTGAGGTTTGAGGAGTCCAGACTGTAAAAGCCGGAGCAATAATCCCTCACAGAAGCGGCTGATTTGTTCGGCCGCGCCGGACTAAAAGTGCGGCAGATTGGAGCCCTGTGCCTGCGTCGGCGCGAGGGCGGGGATGAAGCAGG
>Ga0172380_10002430_pt1 | contig 28668 bp, 23 predicted proteins | sample Leawe162metaG_FD_119747 | JGI IMG/M metagenome (GOLD analysis project Ga0172380, IMG submission 119747) | Leachate microbial communities from a municipal landfill in Southern Ontario, Canada - Leachate well 162 metaG | ecosystem: Engineered > Solid waste > Landfill > Unclassified | place... | reverse complement strand
GCACCATCCGCTCCTACCTAGCCACTCTCCACAAGCAAAACTTCAACCTCTACCATTCCCTCGTCCAAGCACTACAGGGAAATGTCCCTCAGCCACGCTTTGGTTAAGGGCTGAACAGTTACGTTTAGTTCTTACATCCTGACCCGTCTCTGAATTCTCATCCCTGCCGTTCGTATAAGAAACCTGGGGAAGCTCCAATGCTCTCACCGTCTTCGGAACGACACCCTCCGCGTACCTGGGCTCAGCTTCGATTCAATACTACAGGCGACATTAGCTTCGCAATCTCCTAGCTGTAGGTTCTCGGCTCATTCAGAGTCCATTTTTTGTCAGGCCCTACCCCTGCCACATCTCCTGCTGCAGGCCAATTGCTATGTGGCCCATCGCACAGAAAAGGCTGTGACAATTTCATACGATTGAACTCGGGATCATGCGGAAGCGGAATGCTATGTGTGAATGCGACCGCCATGAATAAAGCCGAGATTGAAGCCAACTACGCAGGATGACAAATCCGGAAGAATATGCGAATTGAGGACTCTATGTAGCCCCACGTTAGCAGGTCAGCAGTGACCTCCCCAACACTACGCCTTAAACGGAGTACCCGAAATGCGCACTTCACCGATCGTCGAATACCTCAGACACCACGGCCAGCTACTCGATTTGGAGATTGCGGCGGCGATGAAGATTCCAATTCAAAAGGTTCGCATCTCACTGTCAGCACTGTCAGCACGGGGGGAAATAATGACGTGCAAGGTGACACGATTCAACGATGGCAACCAAGTTGAGGGAACACTCTGCCGAGTCGCGGGATATATTCCACCATCGGCTCCGGATAGGAAGCCAGAGATAGCGGAAATGCTTAGTTGATGAGTAGCCCTGTTTCCTCCCAGTACGGTCCCACACAGGGACCAAGTCCAACCACGCTACAGGGTGGATATCGGCCCATCTGTTAAAGCGACACCTTCATCAGCCAAGAGTGCCCACTTTTGCCTTGGTCGGGAGCCATATAGAAGCTCAATCCCGGTCAGCGTGTGTTTTCCGTCACATGCAAGCCGACATGGATGGCATCTGGGCAATTCCCAAGGCATCCGTACAGCAACAACAGGTGGCTTCCTATTTCTCTATTCGAGCTGCTACAAACGGACTGCTGGTAGTCATTCGGCTGGGCAGTTACGATTGGCAGGCTTTCGTAACGACGCTGAACGGTAATAGCGCAACGGTGACTACGCTGACAACGCAAGCGATCAACAGTTGGCGAATCGCTTTCGTATCCGCAGAACAGGCCACGATCACCGGTGTGCTTTGTATTACGAATGGAGGCGGAATCCAACCTCTAATTGCCACTCCAACCGTTGGCACCGCTCCTGCGACGGACGTTATTGGCATTCCAATCAGTCTCGGCAACGGATGTTTCATTCCGCAGGGTACAGTTCTGAATCTCACGAAGGTGCTCTGATGCGGTACCTAACGGTAACTGGGTAGCGGGAAGCATATTGATCGTCTAAACCGGGAGGGGAGGCAAGAGCAGGCAGGTAGGCTCCATGCAACCACAGATTCTAGCGAAGCAACTTCTTGAGTCTCAGGTGAGGGAAGGAAGGGCGGAGGCGGCCCGGGTCGAAGTCTGAGAGGTTGCAGCGGCCCATCACCTCGGTAGGAAGTAGAATGCGGCCATGACATCCAATACAGCAAGCGAAGCCGCCGAGGCAGACCCGCCCGCCTTGGCAAAGGAGGCTCGACTGTGGTGCGACGACGGGTGGACCGCGCGCGTCATCAAGAACGAAGACGATGAGGGATGGGCCGTCGAGATGATCAAGGACGGCGAATCCGAACCGGCGTTGGTCGGCCCGTGGACGATGGGCCGTGACAAGAAGAACCCGAAGCCGCTTGATGCTTCAGCGTTCAACACCCTGGTCAAGACAGCCTCGGAATTTCGCCAGCGACAGATTCAACAATTGCATGCGGCGCGCCATCAAAGCATCACGGTTCATACTCAGTCCGGACGAATCAGTATTACGCTCGACATCGTGCCCGAGGACGACGATCCCCACGCTCTGCTTGGAGCGCACGACGCCCAGGGCGAGCAGTTGGCCCTAGTGCGCGTCGAGCCGGGATTTAGGCTAAGCAAGGCCAGCGCGAACGCTTGGATCGACAATGAGTTCCGCAACCCAAGTTGATGGATTGATGGTGTTGGCGCAGGTGACCAAGGTAAGGCTGGGGAAGGTTTTCGGTGCACAGCTGTGGTCTGCTTCGCGGGATATCGTCTGGCCGGTTCAGCCAGATTCGACAATGCCCAGAGAGTGCTAGACTGCCGACGTAAGTTGGCTTGTTGCTCAGAGACTCACGCTTTGCGAAAGAACAAGGAGACCGGAGACGACAAATGAGGCTGAAGATCAAAGCATGGTTCATCGCGCTCTGCTGCTTGATGGCCGTCGCAACAGTCGCATTTTCAGATGACTACCCGACGCATTCCGTTAGACTGCTAGTAGGCTAGCAGAAGCAGCATGGCGCGTAGAACTCTATGCGATAGTGGGGCGATCGAAGGGCATCGGGGTGGAACCGGCTGCCAATCGCGGGCCGGAGGCGCTTGCCGAGCGCATCAAGAGCGACCGCGTAAAGGACGGGGCGATAATTAAGTCTCTGGACCTCAAATTGGACTAGGTGAAGGCGGCACAGATCGCGCCAACACGCGGACTTGATGGGACTGAAGGTCGAGTAGCCAAGCGGAAGATCCATCACAACAATAGGAGGAATATCCATGACAGCAATATCGAAACGCTTCACCACAGTAATCGCGATATTCACCTGCGCGCTGTCGATGCTCGCTACGCAATGCGCCGCCCAGGAGTTCCCTTCGCGGCCGTTCCGCTTCGTGGTGCCGTACGGCACGGGCGGCGGCCCGGACGTCATTGCACGCGTGATCGCGCAAAGGCTCGGTCAAAACCTCGGCCTGTCGGTCGTGGTGGACAACCGGCCCGGGGCCGGGGGTATCATCGCCGCCGAGATCGTCAAAAAGGCGCCGGCGGACGGCTATACCCTTTTTGTCGCCGACACAGGGCACCTTTCGATCAATCCGAGCCTGTACCCGAAATTGCCTTACGACCCGCTCAGGGATTTCGCACCCGTGACGCTGGCGGTTACGACCCCGCTGTATCTGGTTGCTAACGCTGCGCTGCCGATACAGACGGTGCGGCAACTGATCGACTACGCCAAATCCCACCCGGGTGTGCCGTTCGGCTCATCCGGCAACGGGAGTGTGCACCACCTCGGTATGGAGCTTTTCAAGTCCCTTGCCGGCGTCGACATGACGCACATTCCTTACAAAGGAGTGGCCCAGTCTGTCCCGGCGGTGATCTCGGGCGACGTGGCGGTGATCCTTGCCGCCCTGCCGTCTGTGCTGCCGTACGTCAAGGCGGGAAAGGTGCGCCTGCTCGCGGTGGCAACGCCAAAGCGCACTCTGATCATGAAGGACGTGCCGACGATCGAGGAAGCTGGCGTGCCCGGATATGCGATCAGGGTGGACGCCGGCTTTGTCGCCCCCGCGGGCACCCCGAATAGCGTCATCGCGAGGCTGAACAGTGAAATCGTCAAGGTGCTCGCGGCCCCCGATATCGTGCAGAGGCTGTCGCCGCTCGGCTTCGAAATGATTGCCAGTACCCCGGAGCAGTATAAGGAAACCATACGCGCCGACACGCTGATCTACGGTAAGCTGGTCAATGACGCCCACGCGCGGGTGGACTGACCGCCAACACATCCGACTATTCACATTCCTGATTGGACAGCAGGAATTGCTTCAAGCATTCCCTTGGGCCGAATCATTGGGTACAGCCATCAAGCACTATCATGAGGACAGACAGCGTATAAGTACGCGTAGCCTCTTCTCAACCAGAATATACTCCACAGCAGTCCAAAGAAGGCCAGCAAGCCCGGTGAAATAAAGGCGTCTGGCCCTTTTTCACGTCCGTCATTCTCCGTGGTTTGACGGACTTCGCTAGGCTAAATTGGTACGCTAGGCGGGGTGCAGGTCATTCGATGAGGGCTCGGTATGAAGAAGAAAGCTTCGCGGCAGGCAATGGCCGAACTGGGACCATCAGCTAGCACTTCGCACCCGGTCGTTGTATGTTTATCCTATATGCGCTATGCTTATACTGGTCGTGCGGCGGTCTCTAACTTTCCCGCCTTGTACGCCACCGCGAGGACGAAAAGCAATGGAGCAGATCGGCGCTCGTCAAGTTCGCCGCCGGGTAGGGATGAAACAGAAACGATTCTGGTCCCGTCTCGGTGTCTCCCAGAGTGGGGGCTCCCGCTATGAGAGTGGTCACGGCATGCCGCCCGAGGTAACACAACTGTTGCGTCTGGTGCATGTCGAAGTCCTCGCCTACCAGAAGGAGCAACAGGCCGAATTTCACGGCCCCCTGGCGCGCGGCGTGAAGCACGTCTCTAAAGAAGCGGGTACGAAGCAATCGCAAGAAAGGCGCCTGACATCAGAGCGGCGGAAACTGCTGGAACGGCGCAGCGCAAGCAGGCGCAGGGCCGCCTAGCTATTAACGATGCGCAGATCGGGACTTTTCTCGCTGCTGATAGCGGATCGGCCGTCCATTTAGGAACTGGCTCGTGGTGTGAGTGAGGCCACAGCAGGCTGATGCCTAACCTTCATTTATGGTCTATAGTCGGCAATCATCGACAGTTTATGGGGCGGTCACCGATTATTGTCACGAAATTGGGCTTGCCAAATATTGCCATGAGCGAAATTCACGTCCAACCATACAAGGTGAAGAAAGTATCGGTAATCGCCAAGGGCACCGACGTGCTCGTGCGGGAATACGTGCTCGATCCCGGAGAAGAGGTGATGTGGCACCACCATACCGAAGTCGCCGACCATTACTACGGCCTTGAAGGCACCGTCGTGATTGAAACACGCGGGCCTGCCACTCGTCATGAATTGCGACCGGGCGAGACTATGACTGTCAGGCCGCCCACGCCACATCATGTGTTCAACTCGGGCAGCGAGGCGTGCCGTTTTCTTCTGATTCAGGGCGTCGGCAATTACGATTTCTTGAAGGAAGAGTGATGTTCCTGGGCTGATAAGACGCTATGCCGGAGGACAAGATGAGGGGCTTATTGATCGCTGCACTCGCCGCCCTGCTGCTTCCAGCCAGCGGCTTAGCGTCGGCTCAAAGCATGAAATCCGACGACCCGCGCCCCCTGGCGCACAGAGAGAAAGTCATCGTCGGCATGCCGGCCAAGTTCAAGCAGAATGCGACACTGCTGCTCGCCAAAGTCTTCGGCGAATTCGAGAAGGAAAACCTGGACGTCGAGTACTCGATACAGAAGCCGAGCGACAGCATGGCGCTGCTCAGTACCGGGCGCATCGATGCGGTGGTGAGCCAAGCCAGCGCCGCTTTCTTCAACGCCGCTGCGTCGGGAGTCGTGATCAAGCAGGTTGCGCCGATCGGATTCTATGGGCCCAAGAACGGGTTCTGGGCGACGCGCGCGTTGTTGAAGGACAGGCCATGGAATCCGGCGCTGCTCAAAGGACAGACCATCGCCACGCCGGCGGGAAACGGGTCGGTGAGCTCGCACGCGGCACGCATGGAACTCGCCAAGGCGGGGCTGACCTTGAACGACGTATCCTGGCGGCAGATGTCAGCCGGCGACATCGTGATGGCGCTGGAAAATGGTTCGGTGAACGTGGCACTCTTGCTCGATCCGACTTGGCTCAAGGTCGACCAGACCAAGGTGGCGCTGGCGTTTCCCTGGCCCGGCGATATCACCGGCGGCTACTTCTACGGGCCCAACCTGCTCACCAAGAATCGAGCCGTCGGTGAAGCCTTCATGCGGGCGATGGTGCGCACCCAGCGGACCTATCTGCAGGGCGACTACGGCAACAATCCTCGCGTCGTCACAGCCTTGGCCAAGGAACTGGAACTGACCGAGGAGCAAGTACGCGCGTCGTCGGCGTCCATCAGGTTTCCCCCCGACTTTCCGATGCGCACCGACTTCGCGGAAATGGTTCAGAACACCTATCTGAGCACGCCGGGCATCCTCACCTACACGAAGCCGCTACCCGACGAGCAGGTGATGGATCGTTCGTTTCTGCGCGCAGCGGGAGCCGCCGCTCAGTGATCATGTTGGCAGCGCAAGGGCGGCTGGGGCCGCAGCATGGTTCGTTCGCCGCTATGCGGGCGAGAGCAATGCCGGAATTTGCGCGACATCCTTCACCGTCTCGAGGCCTTCGATCAGGTCGCGCGCACGCTCGGCATTGCCGCGCTGAAGTTTCTTCGGGGTGCGTTCGGCGCAGGCGAGAAAATTCGAGCGGATCTCCTCGTGGGGGATCGGGTTGTTCGGGTTTCCCCTGGCATAGTCGACGCGCTGGACGTGGCGACGGCCGTCTCGCGTCAGTACCTCGACTTCGCAGGGCTTTACGTCGTTCGGCCATGAATCGAATTCCTCGCGGACTACCGGCACGACCTTGCGCGCGATCGCCAGGATCTCGGGCCTGCAGATCGCGGCGGCCGTAAAATCGTCGAAGAACACCTTGCGTTGAACCATGGCGGTCGCAACGGTGTATGGAATGCTGAACTGCGCATCGACGACGCTCTGCGGCTGCTGCTTGATGGCGAGACCCGTGGCCCCCCCGAACACCGTTGCGTAGTCGCGCGGACCGACCGCCACCCGCACCTCTTGCACATCTTCAATGGCAAATCCCTTACCGGCCATGAGCGCCAGCGCGGCGTCGATCGGCCCATGGGTATAGCGGCAGCTCGTGTAAGGCTTCGGACCAACGTTGACGACTTCGAACAGCGTCCCCAAGCCATCGAGGAGGCGCCCCGAATCGGCTTCACAGTTCCAGCCGTCCCTGAAAAAATTGTGCGAACCGGAAAAGATACCCTGACGCGCGCGAAATCCCTTCGCCGCGAGCAAAGCCGCAAATACGCCGTTGCGCGATGCCGTACCTGCCGCGAACCGCTTCGAATAGGTGAGCCCCTCGGTGCTGGCGCCGAACATCGCAACGCCGCACAATGCCAGGCCCAGCGCGTCCCAGGTTTGGTCCTCATTCAAGCCGAGGAGTTTGGCCGCCGCCGCCGCCGCCGCGAATGGCCCCAACTGGGGTGATTGCGAGTGGGCCGGATACGGTTGAACCGCCAATCCCATGCGAATGCCGAGGTCGATGCCGATGCAGGTCGCCGTTATCAGTTCGCGGCCACTGGTCGATCCTCTGCGCTCCGCCACGGCAAGCGCCGACGGAACCGCGCAGACGCTCGTTTTGTAGGCTATCCGGTCGTCGTTGTTGTCGAAGTCCTGGGCGTGGCCCATCATGCTGTTGGCCATCGCGGCGTGCATAGCCGGAACTCTGACGCCCCAACCGAGAATGGTGCTCTCGGGCTTTCCGCCTGTCTCTTCCAACAGCGTTATCATCTCGCTCGCGCCGGGCGCCGCCGATCCTGCCACAACCGTCCCGAGCGTATGAAGGATGTGCTCCTTCGTTGCCGAGATCGCTTCGGACGGAAGATCCTCAAACTTCGTGTCGACGATATGGCGAGCGATGGTCTGCTCGATAGTGTCAGCAGAATTCATGCCAAGCCTCCCTCAATTCAAGTTCTGATATTCGCGCCAACGCGCACCTTGATCATTGCACCCAAGGCATCCATCGGCTGTTTGAGCGCTCAACTATAACATGGGCCGCTGGCTCAAGAGCGCGCAACTACGGTGTCCAGTTTTTCGCTCAATACGCGCAGGGCGGTCTGCTTGGAAAGATTCCGATTTACACACATTTCACGCTTGACGCAACGAACCCTCGTCACCAACAGCCAGGACATCTACCACGACAAGTGTCCGATGAAATAGGATCCCCGTTCGACAACGAGGATCCCCGCGCAACGGCGCACGGGACAGGCTAGACCAAGGACAAGAGCCTTGGCCTAGGCGTCCTCCGGGCCATGGATGCTGATTTTGCGCGGTTCAGCCCAGTGCGCTCCGCGCTGCACCAACTCCTCTGGGGTGCCGCCTGTTTCGGTCTGATACCACGGCGCTTCCATGAGCAAGGGGAAATCATCGTAAGTGCCGTGGTCGACGCCGAAGTACCGGCGGGCAGGAATGCATTCCTGCCTTATCGGCAGGCAAAGGCCGTATTTCTTCCAGATCTCGTAACGATTGCTCATCAGCCGGATGTAGAACTCAGTAGGCACGGGCGGTTGCTCGTGTTCCTTGACCAGGTTGGTCTGCGGCTCGCGCCGCCACTGATTGAAGCGCGGATCGATCCCGTGGCCCATCATCAGGTCGATGCCCGCGGTGGTCGAGGCGACCGCTTCCGAAATGGTGGCGAAGCCATGCGGTTTGGCCATTTCAACGCCGCCGACGAAATTCGGCCGGACATTGAACTCGCCCAGCACATCGACGGACTCGATCATCCGCTTGAGCCACTCGTCGTAGCCGATACGACGGTTCTTGCCCGGATTGATCCACTCGAACAGACGGCGGTCCCATACCTCCATGTTGGCGTTGTGCTCATCCATTCCCTCGGCGTGCAACCACTTGATTTCTTCCTTGGTCTTGGCGTTCGTTTGCAGTGCAACGTGTCGCCGTGGGCCACCGTACTTGAGCGCACGCGTATATTGGGCATAGAACGTGTTCTCGTCCATGCCGCGCAGCGTCGTGGTGATCGTCCCGCCGGTGATGATAAAGCTCACGCCGCCCTGATGGCCCTCGCGCGCGAGCACCTCGCGGCTGATCTCGCGGCCAACCTCCTCGACATACTCGACCTTCTTGACCGGGGCATTCATCGTGAAGGTCTTTGATTCCTTCATCTGCCGCGCATTTTCGTTGATGTCGCAGAAGCGACACTCTTCCTTCGGACCCCAGTACTGGCAATTGCGAAAAACTGTGACAAACCTACCCCAGGCGATGATCTCGTGATAGTCCACACCGTCGTCAAACTTCTTGGCGTAGTAGTCCGGCGGAACCGGGTAGCTCACGTTACAGAGAACGCGCCCGCCTTCCGTCAGCACCAGCCGACCGCCGACCACATCGACCACGTAGGGCGAACTCGGGTCCATCGTCGTCTGGACCATGACCGGCCTCAGATCATAAGGCCCCTGGAAGATGTAGAACCACTCCGGCACCTGGCGCTGCTCATTGCGGTTGAGCGTATCCATCGCCACCAGATCGTAGGAGAACAGGCGGTAGGATTTGACCAAAGATCCTTTTGTCGCCGAGAGCGCCGCGTCCGTAAACCAGTGGCCCCTGCTGAGCAGTTCGATCTTGAGTATGACTTCGCGGGGAACGTCCGGAAACCGCCGGAAATAGTCTTCCAGGACCTGAACTTGGGACTGCGTCTTAAGCACTGCACTCATAGCCTTACCCTCCAATAGTGAGCGGCCCGAAATTTCATAGTGGCAATCCGCACCAGCCTGTTAAATCATAGTTGATATTTCGAGCTATTGGACGAAATTGTATATTGGGGAATTGTCGCTCCCCGCCGTGGGTCGCGGAGCGCCGAAGCGGTGGCGGTCATGCAGATGGAAGCGGACGGTCCGGCGGCCGGCGGAATGCGGGACGGCTTCAAGTCTGAAGAATCTTCCCCAAACGGGCGGCGAGTTGCGCCGCGTCGCGTTCGCCCGGCGCATTCACCGCCTTGCCGACGCCCAGATAGCGTTCCGCGACCTGCGAGTCGCCCAGCAACTCCCGGCCCGTCCCCTCCAGCACCACGCGGCCCGACTCCAGGACGTAGGCGTGGTCGGCGATGGCCAGACTCTGCCGCGCGTTCTGCTCCGAGAGCAGGATCGCAATTCCCTGCGCGCGCAGCCCTTCGATCAAGCGAAAGATCTCGGCCACCAAGAGCGGTGCCAATCCGAGGGAAGGCTCGTCGAGAAGCAGGAGGCGCGGCTGTGACATCAGGCCGCGGGCGATGGCGAGCATCTGCTGCTGCCCGCCGGACAGATTGCCCGCAGGCAGGTGCAGTCGCTCTCTCAGCACCGGGAAGCGCGCATACATCTCCGCCAGCCGGCGCGACGCTTCTTCCCGCCCGACGCGCCGGGCGTTGCCACCCAGGGCAAGGTTCTCTTCTATCGACAAGCCCGCAAACACCTGGCGGCCCTCCGGGACATGGGCAAGACCGCGGCGCACGCGCTCGGCGGTCGACAAGCGGTCGATGCGCTCGCCGTCGACGAGGATTTCGCCGCTGCGGACAGCGATCAGCCCGGAGATCGCGTTGAGCAAGGTGGACTTGCCGGCACCATTGGCGCCGATCAAGGCGACGATCTGGCCGGCTCCCACGACCAGGCCGGCATCGTGCACCACGGCGTCGGCGCCATAGCCAGTGGTAAGTCGGCGCACCTCGAGCATCAGGCGGCCTCCGCGTCCTGGCCGATATAGGCCTCGATGACCCTGGCGTCGGACTGCATTTGCATCGCCGTTCCGCTCGCCAGAAGCTTGCCCGCATCGAGCACCACCACCTGGTCGGCCACGCCCATCACCAGCGACATGTTGTGTTCGACCAGAGCGACCGTGATGCCGTTGGCGCGCACCGCGCGGAGCAGGGCCGCGAGTTCGGCGGTTTCGCTGTCGTTGAGTCCCGCCGCCGGCTCGTCCAGGAGCAGGAGCCGCGGCCGAGCCATCAGGGCGCGCACGACTTCCAGCAGTTTCTGTGCGCCCATCGGCAGTTCCGTGGCGGGAATGTCGCGGTCCGCTGCCAAGCCGACCAGATCGAGCAGGGCTTCGGCCCGGTGGGTGAGTGCGCGCTCTTCGCGCCCCGCCGCAGGGAGCCAGAGCATTTGCCCCATGGGTCCGGTGCGCACCTGCAGGTGCGCACCGACCAGCGCGTTCTCCAGCGTCGTCATGCCGGGGAAGATGCGCGCGCTCTGGAACGTTCGCACCAGGCCCAGCGCGGCGATGTGCCCTGGTGCCAAGCCTGCGAGCGAAGTGCCGTAAAAGCGCGCTTCGCCCGCGTCCGGCCGGAAGAAATTGGTGATGAGGTTGAACACCGTCGTCTTGCCGGCCCCATTCGGGCCGATCAGCGCGGTCAGGCTGCCATGCGGCACGGTGAAGGACACATCGTCCACGGCGCGCAGTCCGCCGAAGGTCTTGGCCAGGCGCACGACTTCAAGAGCGCTCGCGCTCACCGCAGTTCCCCGGCCGCAGCGCGTCTGCCGATGAGCCGGCCAAGGCGGTGGACCGCCGCCCCGTAGATTCCGCCCGGAAGGTAACGCACCGCCAGCACCAGCAGCGCGCCCGTGGCGAAGGTCTTGTACGCGGCCAGCGGTTGGATGATCGTCGGCAGCAGGGTGAGCAGCGCAGCGCCGATCAGTGGCCCGACCAGCGTACCCTCGCCGCCCAGGACGAGCATCGCGATCAATTCCAGAGAACGCGGCATGCCGACCATTTCCGGCGAGAGAAAATGGAAATAGAAGGCGTACAGGCTGCCCGCCAGCGAGGCCAAGGCGGCGCTGATGGACAGTGCGATCAGCTTGTAGCGGGCGACGTTGATACCCAGCGCGCTGGCCGCGGTCTGGTCGGTGCGCACCGCCTGGAGCGCGCGTCCGAAGCCGGACCGCACGCCGCCGTGCAGCAGGAGGACGATGACGACGATCAGGGCGACGAGAAAGTAGTACATCTTCGTCGATGTGTCGAAGACCAGCGAGCCGATCGCAAAGGCGGGAATGCCGACCAGGCCCGACGGGCCGCCGGTAACGTCGGTGAGACCGATGGCGAAGGAATCCACCAGCAGGCCGAACGCCAGCGTGGCCAGAGCGAGGTAATGACCGCGCAGGCGCATCGTAAACAACGAGAGCACCGTTGCGCAGGCGACCGAGAGCAGCATGCCGGCCGCGGTCCCCGCCAGCGGCGACCAGCCGTAGCCGGTGGCGAGCAGCGCGGCGGCGTAGCCGCCGATCGCCATGAAGCCCGCCTGCCCCAGGCTCACCTGGCCGGCGTAACCCATCAGGATGTCCAGGCCGAGCAGGGCGATGAACAGTATGCAGGTGATGACGAGCGAACTCATCACGCTGACGGACGGAATGAAGTTCGGCAGAGCGAGGGCCACCAGAACGGCGATCGCCCCCAGGATGGCCGCTCGCCGCCCTTTCAAGCGCACGATGGGCGGGTAGATGCGCTGCCCCTCGCGCACATCGGTGCGGCGCGCCAGGCCGGATGCGAACAGTCCGTTGGGCCGCCACAAGAGCACGACGAGCAGCAGGCCGAAGGCGAGGGAATTGGCGAACATCGAGGAAATGTAGCCGGCCGCGAGTTGCTCGACGACACCCAGCAGCAGGCCGCCGACCACCGCACCGATGAAAGAGCCGATGCCTCCCATGGCGACTGCGATGAAACCGAAAATCGTGAAAAAACGCCCGGTGTCGAATTGCAGCGAGGTGATCGGTCCGACCACGATGCCGCCCAAGCCGCCGATGAAGGCTGCGAGCACGAAACTGGCCAAGGTCACCCGCGGCACGTCTATGCCCATCAGCCGCGCCGCCATGGGGTTCTCGGCGCAAGCGCGCAGCGCCTTGCCGGCAGCGGTGCGCATCAGGAGGTACCACAAGCCGAAGATGACCGCCGCCGTGACGCCGGCGATCCAGAACCCCTGTGTGGGTACGCGCACGCCGAGCCATTCGATCGGCGCTTCACCCGAGAACGGCGGCAATGCATAGGGCTGGCTGCCCCAGACCACGAGTGTCAGGCCCTCGAGCAGGGTGAGCAGCCCCGCCGTCATGATCAGCATGCTGGAGACCGGCAGCCTGGATAACGCCGGCACGAATACGGCAGCCCCGATGGCCAGGCCGGTCGCCGCGGTCACTGCCGCCGCTCCCGCAGCGGCGAGCGCCACCGGCCAGCCGAAGCTCTCCTGGAGCGAATAGGTGACGAGCGCGCCGATGATGCAGAACGCGCCCTGAGACAGGTTGATGGCGCCGGTGACGCGAAAGACCAGCGAGAAGCCCAGGGCGACGATGGCGAACACGCTCCCCTGGAGCAGTCCGCCGATGACGATCTGTATCGCTGTATCCACCGCGCCGCTGCCGTTCTAAGGTGCGAGCGGGACGCCGCCGGGCTGGCTCATGGTTTCCCAGCGCTGCTTGGCGGCGTCCCAACGGGTCACCACGGCATTTTGCACGGAGAGCCCACGCTGCGGCACGGCCTCGTAGTCGTACACGCCATTGATGCCGGCGTAGCTCCTGAGGTGCGCCAGATAGTCGCGCACCTGCACGGCGGTGGCATTCGGCCCGAGCTTCCGCAGCGCGTCGATGACCACAATGCCCGGGCCCCAGCTATGGTTCGCCGCCGCATCCGGCACCGCGTTCTCGGCCCTGAACGCCGCATACAAGGCTTCCTGCGCCTTCTTCACCTCCGGGGGGACATTCACGCTAGCGCCCTGGGCAGCCCAAAGGCCCGCGGGGAAATACAGCTCCTTGGGCAGGAAGGCGGCGTACTGCTTCATCTGGGCGAAGGTCATGTTGCCGTCGGTGGTCGCCACCGGTACGTTCAGTCCGGCCTGGATGATGCCCTTGAAGATCGTGGCGATGGGCGCCCCCGTGCTCCAGGCGATGAACGCCTGCGGCTGTGCCGCCTTCACGCGCTCGATCTGTGCCGAGACGCTGACGTCGGTCGGATTGAAGTGAGCGCGCTCGACGAGTTTCATGTCCTTGTTCTCGGGCAGCTTGAAGACCTCTTCGACACCGCGCTCGGCATCCTGGCCGCTAGCGTCGGTGCTGGTGATGAGCGCGACGCGTTTCCAGCCTTTGAGACGGAAATAGCGGACCAGCGCGTTCGCCAGGTCGTGCGTCGAGACGCTTGAGGTGAACACGTAGCTGCCCTTGGCCGGATGGATCCCCGGGGACATGCAGTACATCACCGGCCCGTTTGCCACCAGCGGTGCCACGGCGTTGCACATGCCGACGATAGACGGCCCGATGATCACCGCCGGGTGCGTGGCCAGCACCTGATTCGCCATCTGGACCGCGGTCTGCGGGTTGGACTGGTCGTCGAAATAGTTGAACTGCAGGGGACGGCCTTGGATGCCTCCGCTCGCATTCACGGATTTCTGCAGCAGTTCGAAGGTATGCTGCTCGGCCTTGCCGAGAAACGATGCGCCTCCCGTCTGCGGCAGGATCACGTTGATCTCGTAATTGTCTGCAGCGGCGCTCGCCGTTGCGAGTATCGACAACGTGGCGAACAGTGCGAGCGCGAGGCCCGCATGGGACTTCTTGCAGCGCGTATTCATGGTGACTCCTCCTTGTGATCTTGATGAATTAGCAACAAAGCCCAGCGGTTTCCGCGCGCGACTTGGCTATCGGCGACGGCGCTCAGGACCCTTTCTTCGCCAGGTAAGTCCGCTTGCCTATCCAGCGCTTCTGCGCCGCATAGCCGCCGGGGCCAGACGCAGTTCCGGCAATTTCGGCGCCACCCGCTTCAGAAGATTGCATCGCCGAGAGGCGCGCCTCCTTTTCCGGCGTGTTCTCGGGGATGGCGTCGAGGGCGTCCTTGAGCATAGCAGCGTAATCCTCACCTACCGGGCAGACGTCGGCACAGCGCCGGCAACCCGTGATCGCGCCGGAGCCGCGCAGGATGCTCTGCCAGAGATTGAAGGTCGTCTCGGAACGCAGCAGTTCGCCCTTCCTCTGCAGCGTATCGGCGGCGATGATCGCGTCGATCTGCTCGGTCAGCTTGGCGAAACCGTAAGGCGAACGATAGGTGTCGCAGGCAGCCCAGTCGCGGTCCCAGTGCTTGATGACGTCGCCGGGGCAGGACTTCAGGCAGCGGCCGCATTCCGGTCCCAGGCAAAGCGTCTCCTCCAGCTTGGAGTCGCAATCGACATCCACCGAGCAGAGCACCGCGGTGAGGATCACGCGCGGCCCGAATTCCGGCGTGAGCAACTGCAGATTGAGTCCCAATGTGCCCAGCCCCGCTTCCACCGCTGCGTGCGGCAGGGACAGCAGCGTGCTCTGGTGCACCTGCGGATCTTCCTGATAGCGCCAGGGATCGACGTGCGTCGGCGGGATGATCACGGCCGGGTAGCCTTGCCCCTCCAGCCACAGCACCAGATCGAGCGAGGTCTCCTCCAGCGCGGTCAGCGTGAGCTCGTCGTTGTAATACTTGTGTCTATCGTCCCAGGCGGCGATGCGTGTCACGCCGCTGGACAGGCGCCGCCCCAGGACGATGACGCGGCCGGCGTCGAGTTCGGTGATGTCCGAGGGCCGGCGTGGATCGAGGGGATCCGGCGGATTGGCGTCGAGCGTCGCGCCGTTGGCAATGCCGACAAGGTCGGCGCCGAATTCGCGGGCCTTGGCCTTGATCTCCGCTGCGCTCGGCGGCTTCTGCTTTGTCGCCACCATCAGTCCTGCCCCCCTTCTGAAACTTTCTGCTGCGGTTTAGATTCCTGCGGGCGGCGTTTCGCCACGCTGCCTTTGTATCCCGCCGGTCCGACCCAGCGCCGGTTCCACTCCGATAGCCCAGGCGCCGGAGTCACACCGGCCTCGTGCTTCGCGCGGGCCTCCTTGTATTGTTTGCCCAGCGCCACCTTTTCCGGTGTCTTCTCGGGAATGACTTTTTGGATTTCCGCCAAGTGCTCCTGGTAGTCGTTGCCCACCGGGCAGACGGCAAGGCAGCGCGGGCAATCGCCGAAGGAGCCGACGACGCGCAGCAGACCCTGCCAGAAGCCGAAGAAGTCGCGCGAGCGGAATGTGCGTTTGATGGTGCCGGCGTCGATCTCGCCCTGGAACAGCCGGCCGAAGACGCCCAGCATGGAGGCGAAGCCGAACTCCTGGGCCTCCGTCGCGCATTGACGCTTGTCTATGCCCCAATGCAGCACCGCGTTCGCTGGGCAGGAATAGAGGCAGCGGCTGCAGGATTCACCTATGCACACCTGCTCGGTGATACGCTGATCCGGTTCGAGTTCCAGCTCGGTGAGTATCCCGGTGAGATAGACGCGCGGGCCGAACTCCGGCGTGAGTATGTTCACCTCCAGACCCAGCGTGCCGAGCCCCGCCTCGACGCCGAGGTGGCGGGTCGACAGGCGGCCGTAGCTCGCCTTCTTGTAATTCCAGTCGGTTTCCTGCGCTGCGGTGACCAGGCTCGGCCAGCCCTTGCGCTCGAGTTCCTCCGACAGCCTGTAGGCGATGCGGTCCATTCGGCGCAACACCAGCATGTCGAGGTACTGTACCGGCGTATTGGACTTGCAGCGGAAACCGCCGGCCGGAATCCGGTTGACGATGACGATGACGCTGCGGCAGTGGGGCGAAATGCGCTCGGGTGTCTGCGGCCAGAGGGGATCGGGCGGGAACGCGTTCAGGGTATCGGCACTGGCGATGCCCACGAGATCGGCGCCGAGTTCCTTCGCCCGCCGCTTCACCCAGGCGGCATCAACCGCAACTTTAGCCAATTTCGCACAACCTCCAGCTATTTCGCTGACGATCGCTTGGAGAAGAGCGCCGTCCGAGAATGGAAGAATACATCAAATCTTGAAGGCTTCCAGTGTTTCCGGCGCAAACAGCTGTTCCGGTTGCAGCAGGTGTTTGGACAGGCCTTGTTCAAACGAATAGCGCAGAAAGGTAGACAGGGTTTGCCTGTTCTTGTCGAATCCATACGGCCAGAAGTCGTCACCCATCTGCCGCTGCGTTTCCTCGACGTGCGCGGTCAGCCATGGCAGCATGACCTTGAGTGCCACGGTCTGCGACAAGTCCTTGTAGGTTTCCTGTTGCGCTTGGCAGAATGCCTTGTACAGCGACTGTGCGGCCCAGCGGTTTTGTTCGTACACGTCGCGCCGCAGCACCACCGTGTGCATGATCGGAAAAATTCCGGTGCGGCGGTAGTAGTCCTGCTCGACCGGCAAGAAATCTTCAAACAGGCGCTTGACCCGCCCACCGCTCGTGTGAAACGACGATGGCATGCGCGCAGAGTAGAGCGCGTCGATTTCACCTCTCCCCAGCATCGCTGACAGCGTTTGCGTCGGCCCGATGGGTTCGACCCGAATGTCGGCGGGCAGGTCCAGCGCCAGCTTTTCCGAGCGATTCGCTTCCTCCTCGCCTCCGGTGAAATAGGTGACGCTGTTGACCGGTACGCCGTATTCGTCCGACAGCACGCCGCGAATCCAGACGAGTGCGGTCATCTGGTATTCCGGGTTGCCGATGCGCTTGCCGATCAAATCCTTTGGCTCCTTGATGCCGCTGTCAGCATTGACATAGATGGAGGAGTGGCGAAAGAAGCGCGACGGAAAGACCGGGATGGCGATGAACCGGCTGTCCTGGAACAGCGACACCGTGTACGAAGAGAGCGACATCTCGGCGACATCGAATTCCCGATTGCGCAACATGCGGAAGAAGGTTTCCTCGACCGGCAGACTCATATAATTCAGATCGATGCCATCCGGCTGGATGCTGCCATCGAGCAGGCTGCGGGTACGATCATAACTCCAGCATCCCATGCTCAGTTTCAATCTAGACATTTATGCTCCGTGACAATTTCCGGTAGATTTTGGCGTGACCTATTTAACCGATATAGTCTAGCGTGTTCTGCAGCGGCTGTCGCGGGTTTCTCGGTCTGTCCGCCTCGTTCAGGCGATAATGGCGCCGATTGCCCATAGGTATTCGCACCCATGTCGATCGCCCGCCTTGCGTTCGCACTTGCTTTTGTCTTCTCTGGCCTGCTCGGGCGAGCTCTGATCGACAAATTGCTTTCTGCCAAGGGAGGCGCCGAGGCAGTGGCGGGTTGGGCGCAACTCAGCAATCTGGCCGACTTGGTGTCCGGGGCAAGTCTCACCGGCGTCGGCATAGCGCTAACGGCGATGGCTGCAGCCAGTCACGGCCGGGAACGCCTGGCTTGGTTGAAACCGGCTCTCATCGTCTGTCTTGCATTGTCGCTTGCGCTCATGCTCCTGCTGTTGCCCCTGCTGTACTGGCTCGATGCCCGCGTGGCGCCAGGCGCTCCGTTGCTGCCGGTGCTGTCGCTGCTGGTCGGTTGGCTGGCCGTCGCGCCGGGCCTGCTCGTGGCCTGGCAGCTAGGATCTCGTCATGCGGGTCGAGCGGCGCTCCTGGTGGCTGCGCAAGCGCTTTTGTCCGCTCTATTTCTGCTCTACCCGCCGACCGAATCAGCGCTGCTCAATCTCCTGTTGGCACAGGCCCTCTTCAACGTAGCCATCGGCGTCGCGCTGGTTACCTACGTCCGTCATGAGCCGGCCGTCTCACGCGAGGCCGTGACAAGTTTGCTGCGCTTCCTGCCCGCCGGACTGGCCATAGGCATACTCAGCCCGGCAGCGAGCGCTTGGTCGCGCCTGCAGATCGCCAGCGGGGCTTCGTGGCATGTGGCGGGTCAAGTCCAAGCGATCTGGCGCGCCAGCGACTGGATCACCGCGATCATGGCAGGCCTGCTTCACGCCTATTTTCTGCCACGTCTCAGCGGCGCCAGGGACCGCACTAGCTTTCTCTCGGCGCTGGGGCAGGCGCTGGCGCTAACGCTGTTGCCGGCTTCCGCCCTGCTGCTGGCGCTATGGCTGTTCCTGCCGGAAGCGCTCGCACTGCTCTACCGCCCAGACTTGGCCGTCGACCGACAGGACGCGATATTCTTTCTGCTCGGCGACTGGATGCGCATGCTCTCATGGGTCGCCCTGTTCGGTCTCTTCGCGCGTAGATTGGCTTGGGCGATAATGTTGGGAGAGTTCTTCTCCCTGCCTTTGTTCGCCCTGTTGCTGACCGTCTTCGCGGGACACTTCGAACTTCGCCAAATCGGCATGCTGTGGCTGCTGACCTATTCCGCCTACGCGGCCTGCAACGCGGCCTTGCTCTGGGGATCACTGTGCAGAGGCTGGAAGTGAGACCGTGCGGCTCTGGCCATCTTCGCTGGCGGAGGGAGTTCAGCGTCACATCGAAGATCGTCCGGCCTACTGCTGACAGCGACCAACTGTGGGATGATGTAAGGATTACCTATCTCCAAGAATTGAGTATCCAACCAGCATGGCATCCATCACGGCTGACAACGAGTCACCGCAGCAACCATTGGCAGTAGAGACTGCCCTGCAACAGGCCCTCGCTCACCATCAGGCAGGTCAGCTGCAAGACGCAGAACGCCTATACCAGGCCATTCTTCAAGTCCAGCCAAATCACCCGGAGGCGAAACACAATCTGGGTCTGCTGGCTGCGCAACTGGGTCCCAGCGCGCAGGAGATGGATGCACTGGTGGCTGTGTTTTCCGGCGGGCATTACGCCGAGGCGGCGAGCCGCGCCCGGCAGATGACGGAGCGCTTTCCCCGGCATGGCTTCGGCTGGAAAGCCCTGGGTACGGCGTTGGCGCAGATGGGGCGGCATGCCGAGGCTTTGGCCGTCATGCATAAAGCCGTGGCTCTGGTGCCGCGGGATGCCGAGGTGCATAACAACCTGGGCAGGATTCTCCAGGGCATGGGGCGCTTGGACGAGGCTGCGGCAAGCTATCGGCAGGCGCTGCAGTGGAAGCTGGATTATGCCGAGGCAAACTGCAACCTGGGCAACGCTCTCGGTCAGTTGGGACGATTCGACGAAGCCGAGGCCTGCCTGCGCTGGGCGACGCGCTTCAGGCAGGATTATGCTGAAGCCCATAGCAGCCTGGGTCGCTTGCTCAAGGACCTGGGCCGACTGGAGGAGGCTGAAGCCAGTTGCCGGCGTGCGCTCGAGATCGATCCCCGATTCGCCGCGGCGCATTGCATCCTGGGCGACACCCTCAAGCACATGAGCCGGGCCGGTGAAGCCGAGGCCTGTTACCGACAGGCGCTGCAGATCAATCCCGACGACGCTCATGCCCACAACAACTTCGGCGTTTTGCTCCAGGGGCTGGGCAGGACCGATGCCTCCGAAGTCTGTTACCGGCGTGCGCTGCAGATCGCGCCGGCCTTCGCTCAGGCGCACAGCAATCTGCTTCTCTGCCTCGCGCACAATACGGTCGATGCGGCGGCCTTGTTTGCCGAACACCGCCGATTTGCCGAGAAGTTCGAAACCCCTTTCATTGCCAATCGCGTGCCGCACAGGAATTCCCGCGACCCGGAACGGTGCTTGCGCATCGGCTTTGTCTCGGCGGATCTGCGCGAGCATGCGCTGGCCCACTTCTTCGAGCCGGTGCTCGCCCACTTGTCGGGCTACGCGCAATTGTCGCTGCATGCCTACTCCAACCACATCCTCGAAGACGCGGTCACCGGGCGCATGCGCGCGCATTTTGCGCAATGGCATTGCGTCGTTGGCATCGATGACGCGGCGCTCGCGGAAAGGGTCCGCGCCGACAACATCGACATCCTGGTCGATCTATCGGGACACACTGCCGGCAATCGTCTGTTGAGCTTCGCCAGGAAGCCGGCGCCGCTGCAGGCCAGCTGGATCGGCTACCTTGGAACGACGGGACTTGACGCGGTGGACTACTACTTGGCCGACCGCTTCTTCCTCCCCCATGAAATATTCGACGGGCAGTTCACGGAGAAGATCGTGCATCTGCCGGCCTTTGCCCCATTCATGCCGGCTGAAGAGGCACCGGAGATCAATCCCCTGCCAGCCTTGAGCAACGGTTTCTTGACTTTTGGCAGCTTCAACCATGTCAGCAAGCTGAGTCCCCGAGTCGTCGCCCTTTGGTCTCGGCTGCTTCGGGCCTTGCCTGAATCACGCCTGCTGGTGGGTGCAATGCCCGACAATGGAGGCGACGCTCTGGTCGATTGGTTTGCGCATGAAGGGGTCGCGCGAGACCGACTCAGCTTTCATCCAAGATGCGCCATGGCAGCCTACCTCGCGCTGCATCAGCAGGTGGATCTTTGTCTGGATACGTTTCCCTACGGCGGCGGTGCAACTTCCAACCATGCAGTCTGGATGGGGCTGCCAACGTTGACGATATCCGGTGGAACGCCGGCGAGCAGGTTGGGAACCATGTTGATGAACCATGTGGGCTTGCCAGAGTTCGTCGCCGCCGACGAAGAAGGTTTCGTCGAGACGGGGATACATTGGGCGAAGAATGTCGACATCCTCGCCGAGATTCGCTCCGGTCTACGCGCCCGTTTCGAGCGCTCCGCCATGCGCCAGCCCGAGTTGATCGCGGGCGCTCTGCAGCACGCTTTTCGCCTCATGTGGCAGCGCTGGTGCGATGGTCTCCCCCCGGTGGCCTTGGACGTGATCGACGCTCAAGCATGAGTAGCGCCGACTCACTGCAGCAAGCCGTGCCGCTGACGGTAGCGCGTAGCCAGGCGACAGCAGCCAATACCTTGGCAGCTATGGGCTATACAGAATGATGAAGATCGCCACCTGGAACGTGAATTCTCTCAAAGTCAGGCTACCGCAGGTGCTGGCTTGGCTGGCGACGGAGCAGCCGGATCTGTTGTGTCTGCAGGAGACCAAACTCGAGGACAAGGCCTTTCCGCTGGCCGAGATCGCGCAAGCGGGTTACCGCTGCGTCTATGCCGGCCAGCGCACTTACAACGGCGTCGCCATTCTGGCCCGCCAAGAGCCGCTGGATGTCGCTCGCGGCATGGACGGCTTCAGCGATGAGCAGCAGCGGGTCATCAGCGCCGGCATCGCAGCGCCGTCGGGACATCTGCGCATCGTCTGCGTCTACGTGCCCAACGGTCAGTCCGTCGATTCGGACAAATACGTCTACAAGCTGCGCTGGCTGGCCCACGCCGCCGAGTGGTTGCGTCAGGAACTAGAGCGGCATCCGCGCCTGGTGGTGCTCGGCGACTTCAACATCGCCCCGGAGGACCGCGACGTGTACGATCCGGTCGCCTGGCGGGGACAGATACTCTGCAGCGACGCCGAACGTCAGGCGCTGAAGGGGCTGCTGGACCTCGGCCTGGTCGATGCCTTCCGCTGCTTCGAGCAGCCCGAAAAGAGCTACAGCTGGTGGGACTACCGCATGCAGGGATTTCGTCGCAACCACGGGCTGCGCATCGACCTGATCCTGGTCTCGCGGGAACTCGCCGGCCTGTGCCGCGCGAGTTCGATCGACAAGGAAGCGCGCCGCGCCGAGCGGCCTTCCGACCATGCGCCGGTGCTGCTCGAGTTGACCTGAGGCGGTTTTCCAGTAGACTCGGAAATCGCAAACACCACAAAACCAGGGGAGGCCAGAATGAACCCTAACGTCGGCAACATCGACCGCGTAGTGCGCGCTCTCGTCGGCATTGCGCTGATCATCTGGGCTGTGACCGGCGGGCCGGTCTGGGCCTGGATCGGCGTCGTCGTTCTGGCGACGAGCGTGTTCAAGTTCTGCCCGATCTACAAATTGATCGGGTTCAACAGCGGCGCGGCGAAATAGACTGATCGCAGTTAATTCGGCGTAAGGTAGTTGGCGAGGCGCACGTAGTCGCCGACCGCCAGTTCCTCGGCGCGCTGGGTCGCGGCGATGCCGAGGGCAGCGAGTGCATCGACGCCGATCAAGTCGCGCAGGGTGTTCCTGAGCATCTTGCGCCGCTGCCCGAAAGCCGCTGCCACCACCCTGCTCAGTGTTGCCTCGTCCCTGGCCGTCAATGCCGCCACCGGACGCGGCCGCAGGCGGACCACCGCCGAATAGACCTTGGGCGCCGGTGCGAAAGCCTCGGGCGGCACGGTAAACAGCGCCTCCACGTCGAAGCGGTATTGCAGCATCACCGACAGCCGGCCATACTCGCCGCCGCCCGGCGACGCCACCATGCGTTCGACCACCTCCTGCTGCAGCATGAAGTGCAGGTCGCGCAGGGAGGCAGCAAAACGCGCCAGATGGAAGAGCAGCGGCGTCGAAATGTTGTAGGGCAGGTTGCCGACGACACGCAGCTCGGGGCCAAGAGCGGCGAAATCGAAGTCCAGCGCGTCGCCCGTATGTATCATCAGGCGCTCGCGGGGATAGCGCTGGGCGAGAGCCGCGGCGAGGTCCCGGTCGATTTCCACCACATCCAAGCGCTCGAGTCGTTCGAGCAAGGGGGCAGTGAGTGCGCCATGCCCGGGCCCGATCTCGACCAGCCTGTCGCCGCGCGCCGGGGCGATGGCGGCGATGATGTCAGCGATGACGCGCGGCTCGATCAGGAAGTTCTGTCCAAATCGCTTGCGCGCGACGTGCCCCCTCATGAAGCGGTCGATGCGGAGAGAAACGGCTCGCCGTCTATGAACAGCGCCAGCGTGCGCGGCAGCAGCGGCGTCCAACGCTCGTTGTCGGTCAACGGTTGGGTAGCGATCACGGCAACGCGATCGTCGGGCTTCGTCACGTCGGCGAAATCGATACTGACGTCCTGGTCTTTGAGGTGGGCCACCGCGAAAGGGGCCTGGCGCACGATGTAGGAGAGCTCCGTTGAGCAATGGGCAAACAGGCAATCCCCATTGCAGAGCAGAAAGTTGAATTCGCCGTGCCTGGCGATGTCACGCGAAAGCGCGACGAGGTCGGCGAACAATGCCTCTCGGCTCGGCGCGCCACGCGGATGAGCGGCGCGCAGCGTCTCCAGCATGTGGCAGAAAGCGCGCTCGGAATCGGTGTCGCCGACCGGAAGCGAATCTCCTGCGAGCTGCGGCGCGAAATCGACGAGATTGCCGTTGTGGGCAAAGATCCAGTAGCGTCCCCACAGCTCGCGCTGGAAAGGATGGGTGTTCTCAAGCGCCACCCGCCCCTGGGTCGCCTTGCGGATATGGGCGATGACGTTGGTCGAATGTATCGGATATTGACGCACCAATTCGGCCACCGGCGAGGCGGTGGAGGCTCGCACATCGAGGAAGAGGCGGCAACCCAGGCCTTCGAAGAAAGCGATGCCCCAGCCGTCGCGATGGTCGTCGGTGAGGCCGCCCCGACTGCGAAAGCCCTCGAAGGAAAAGCAGATGTCGGTCGGCGTGTTGCAGTTCATGCCGAGCAGCTGACACACGCCGCTAGCCTCTTCGGCTTGCCAGCGCCACGGCGCAATCGATGGCGGCAAGAAGGCTGCGCGCGTCGGCGCGGCCGCTTCCGGCGAGATCGAGCGCCGTGCCGTGATCGACGGAAGTACGCACGATGGGCAGACCGAGGGTGATGTTGACGCCGTCCTCGAAGGCGGCGTACTTGAGCACGGCCAGTCCCTGGTCGTGATACATCGCCAGCTGGGCGTCCGAACCTTCGAGCACGCCACGGGTGAACAGCGTGTCGGCAGGCAGGGGGCCCACCAGGTCCATGCCCTCCAGACGCAGAGCGGAGAGCACCGGGGCGATCACCTCGATCTCCTCGCGCCCCATGTGGCCGCCCTCGCCGGCGTGCGGATTGAGTCCGGCGACCAGGATGCGCGGCCTGGGGATGCCGAACTTGTCCTGCAGATCGCGGTGCAAAATGCGCAGCGTCGTCGTAAGCTCTTCGCGCGTGATCGCCGCCGGCACCTCGGCCAGCGCCAGGTGCGTCGTCGCAAGGGCCACGCGCAGGCCGGCACCGGCGAGCATCATCACCACGCGCGGCGTACCGCTGTGCACGGCCAAGTATTCGGTGTGGCCGGTGAAGGGAATGCCGGCATCGTTGATCACACCCTTGTGTACCGGCGCCGTCACCATGGCCGAGAACTCGCCGGCCAGGCAGGCGGCAAGAGCACGATCGAGCAGCGCCACCACGTAGCAGGCGTTGCGCACGTCCAGCCTGCCGGCGACCGAGGGCACGTCGAGCGGCTCGTGCAAGACCTCGAGCGCGCCCTGCGGCGGATGCTCCGCCGCCCGATAGTCGGCGAGCAGGACCGGCAGGCCGAGCTTGCGTGCGCGCTGAGCCAGCAAGTCACGGTCGCCCACGACGACGATGCGCGCCGGCCAGGAATGCGCCGCCAGGGTCAGGCACAGCTCGGGGCCGATCCCCGCCGGCTCGCCGCTGGTGACGGCGATGACCGGGACCGACCCTGGCAACGGCTCCGACATGCTATTTTTCTTCCAGCCGATATTCGACGTAGGCACGGTCGCGCATCTGTCGCAACCAATCCTGGTAGGCCTCGTCGGACTTGCGCTCGCGCAGCGCCATGCGCGCCGCCAGCCGCTGCCGTTCGGGCGAGGCGTCCTCGACCCGCCGTTCCAGCACCTGGATCAGATGCCAGCCGAATGGCGACTGCACCGGGGCGCTGACCTGATTGATGGCCAGCGCGTCCATCGCCTTTTCAAATGCGGGGACGGTATCGCCGGGATAGAGCCAGCCCAGATCGCCCCCCTTGGCAGCGGTGAGGTCGTTGGAGTTGAGCCGCGCCAGTTCGGCAAAATCGGCACCGTGGGCGATGCGCTCGGCCAGACCGACCAGCTTGCGTTTGGCCTCCGCTTCCGACACCACTTCGTTGACCCGTACCAGGATATGGCGCGCGTGGGTCTGCCGCACGGGCACCACCGTCTTGGCGCCACCGCGCCGTTCGATCAGCTTGATGATATGGAAACCGGCGGCGCTCCTCAGGATCTCGCTCACCTCGCCCGGCTTCAGCTTCTGTCCGGCCTCGGCGTAGAGCGGCGGCAGGCGATCGAGCGGGCGCAGGCCGAGCGAGCCGCCGGAGAGCGCGTCGGGAGCGTCCGAGAAGCTGGCCGCCACCCGCCCGAAATCATCACCGCGCCTGACCTGCAGCAGCGCCTGCTCGGCGCGTGCACGTATGCGCAGCAACTGGTCGGGGCTGGCCTGCTCCGGCAGGCGCAGCAGGATGTGCGCCAGGTGTATGTCTTCGCTGCCGGCAAGCACAGGATTGGCGAGATAGTTGTCTATCTCCCCCTCCGACACCGTGATCTTGTTGTCCACCTCGCGTTCGCGCAAACGCGAGATCAGGATCTCTTCGCGAACTTCCTCGCGGAATTTCGCCCAGTTGATGCCGTCCTTCTCCAACGCCGCCCTGAAATCGGCCTGGCTCAGGCGATTGTTCTCGGCGATGCGGCCCAGCGCGGCATCCAGTTGGGCGTCGTCGACCCGCGTGGATGTCTCCTTGGCGAACTGGATCTGGATACGATCTATGATCATGCGCTCGAGCAGCTGCGTCTCGAGCACGTTCTTCGGCGGCAGCTGCGTCCCCTGGCTGCGCAATTGGCGCTCGACCGTGGCCAGCCGCGTGCGCAATTCGTTGGCGGTGATGGCTTCGTCGTTGACCACCGCGACGATGCGGTCGGCGATCGCCGCCTTGGCGGTCTGCGCCTGGGCAAGGATGGCGGGCAGCAGGGCAAGAAGCAAAGAGCAGAGGCGGAGGAGTCTCATGGGTATTTATCCACGCAGAAGATTAATTGGCGGCGAAGCTCGGATCAGCCATGGGCTGATTGATGCGGCCGTAACCGGGAATGCTACGCCTCAACAGATCCATTGGATTGGAACCGAGGCTGGAAAATCCGTTCAACTCCAACTGGACGAAGAAAGCGGTGCTGGAAGCGCCGCTGGCGGTCGCTAGGCGCTGCACCACGATGCGCGAGACCCAGCAGCCGCCATTATATTCGAGGCCGCCGACGGCTTCGATGACACGCCTCTCCATCAGCGAATAGTTGTAGCGGCCGATACCGTACCAGTTACCGGCGAGCGGCCATTGCGCCGAGACGTCGATCTGGTGCAGCCGGTTGGCCGGCGTCAGGTCGTCGCGATTGTAGCGATAGCCGGCGTTGATCACCTTGCCCAATTCCGGTAGGTAGCGCGCGGTCAGGCTCAGCCGGTCGGTGAGGTTGGTGCGAGGATTGTATTGCCAGGCGGCATCGACATAGGTCTTGGGCCTCACCTGCCCGGAGACGGCGGCGAGAAAATCCGCCAGCGTGGTGTTGCTCACCGGCTCGCCCGGCAGCGTCACCTCCTGACGGCGAAAGTAGAGACGCTGACCGACCATGCCGCGCAGCAATTCGGCGCCATTGGCGGGGTCTATCAGACGCGAGGTCAGCGCGGCGGTCACCTGGTTGGCGTCGCCGATGCGGTCCCCGCCGCTGTAGCGATTCTCGGAGAAGATCTGGGCGAAATTGAAGTCGGCGAGGCCGGTATCGAACACGGGGATCAGGTTCTGGTTGCGCGAGGGCACATAGAGATAGTAGACGCGCGGTTCCAGGGTCTGCGTCAGGTCGCGACCGAACCAGTCGAGCTTGCGCTCGAGGAAGAGGCCGCTATCGATACTGGTGATCGGCACGTTGCGGGTGAGCGTCGACGGCGTTCCCGGCGCTTGGCGCTCGAGACTGTAGCTGGTCGAGTTGAAGCCTATCTTCGGTGTGAGGTAGAAGGCGGCTGTCTGTATGGGCAGCGACAGCTGCGGATAGACGGTGGCGCGTTGGCCGACCACCTGGGTCGGATGCGAAAAGTCCACGAACTCGCCGTTGACGGTGAGGGTGCTCCCGGCAGGAAGGTCGGGGCGAAATGCGTATAGGGTCGCCTGCGGCAGGCGGCGATAGGGGATGGCCACCGGCGGCAGAGCCGGATCCTGCAAGGTCTGGTAACTTTGCGCCATGAGACCCGCCCGCCACCAGTCGGCCTGGTAGTTGAGGTCGCCCTGGCGCACCAGATTGCTCTGGGCGATGCTGGTGATGCGCGACGACAGGTCGCTGAAGTACGCGTCGTCGGAGACCTTGTTCAAATCGATGGCGCCGCTGAAGCCGCGACCGAAGTTCTGGTCGTGCTGCAGCGACAGGCTGCTGCGGGTGGTGCGGGTGAGCTGGTCGTCGGGCAGGTATTCGCCGCGCAACTGGCCCTTGTAGTTGAAGTCGAGGTAGCGAAATTCGCCGCCCAGTTGCAAGCCGCGCTTCGTCATCAGGCGCGGGACGATCGTCGCATCCATGTTGGGCGCGATGTTCCAGAAATAGGGCAAGGAGGCTTCCAGGCCGCTCTTGCTGGTGCTGCCCAGGGTCGGTGCGAGCAGGCCGCTCTTGCGCGCGTTGTTCAAGGAAAAGCTGAGCCAGGGCGAGTAGAGGATGGGCACACCTTGAAAGACCAGCGTCGCGTTCCTGGCGACACCCTCCTCGGTCTCGTAGTCGAGGTTGAGCTCCGCCGCCCGCGCGTACCAGCCGGGGCTGTCGGCCGGGCAGGTGCTGTAGGTGGCGTCGCTCAGACGGTAGTGGTCCTCGCCCTCGAAATCGATGCGTGCCGCGTGCCCGCTGCCGGTCGTCAGGGGCAGGACCTCTCCCGGCTTCTGCTGCGGCGGCGGCCGCTTGATCACGTAGCGGGGCTGCTCGAAGTAGCCGACGCTGTCGTCGACCTTGAGGCGCAGCTTGGGCCCGTTGATCCGATCCTCGCCGCTGGTCAGTTCGACGTTGCCCACCGCCTCGAATTCGTCCTGCTCCTGCCAGTAGACGAGATGATCCGCCGTCAGCGACTTGCCCGCCTTGCGCAATTCGACCCGGCCTTCGCCCACCACTTCCACGTCGGTCTTGCCGCTGATGCGATCTGCGGCGACAAACACGGGACGCGGTTCTACGCTGTCCCGCGGCAGGGGTTCAATCTGTCCGGTCTGGCGCAATGCCGGTTCGGGCAGGAGTCCGGCCTGGGCGTGCGCCGAGTAGAGCGGCGCCAGAGCCGGTGCCGCGACGATCTGCGGCGGCGTTTCCAGCGCCGCCGGCGGCACGGACTCGGCCGCCAGGGCGCTGTGCATAACGCCTGCCGATAGACCCAAGGTCACAGCCAGCGTCGCACGCAGCATCGCCGCTATCAGGAATTGTCCGCGCCCCGGCATGTGCATGTCTTGTCTGTGGATGCCACCATCTCGGCGCACGCTGCCGGCCAAGACCCCGGCTGGGCCAATGATAGAATCGCGCAATTCTAGCATTGCGGCGATGAACCCCATGGAAAGGCAGCGGCTGATCGAGTCCT
>Ga0172380_10002429_pt1 | contig 28670 bp, 52 predicted proteins | sample Leawe162metaG_FD_119747 | JGI IMG/M metagenome (GOLD analysis project Ga0172380, IMG submission 119747) | Leachate microbial communities from a municipal landfill in Southern Ontario, Canada - Leachate well 162 metaG | ecosystem: Engineered > Solid waste > Landfill > Unclassified | place... | reverse complement strand
CTGGCTTTCCATCTTTACCAGGTTTTCTGAAAACATCTTTGGCGTCCATCATAAAAACAGAGCCTTCTTTTTGTCGTTTGTTATTATAGTATCCGGTCTGTGTTGCTTTTACTTTTACTAATGCCATTTAAAACTCCAATGAAATGGGGACGCTAAAGCGCCCCCGATAATAATTATGAAATGATGTAACCTTTTGCATAAGCTTTGAACTTCTGAATATCAGTTGTGATAAAAGTAGTCACAGAACCAGCAGTCAAATTGCCGCCAGTAGGTGTGTACTTCGCTCTGATATAACGAAATTGCAAAGGTGCCGCGCCTGGATCAAGCTTAGCATACTTCACTGTTCCAATCGGGCTTGCCGCTGGGAAAGTATACTGGTCTTGAGTACCATCTGGGCTGAAAGAATCAGTGCTGTCGCCTTCTAAAGCTACAACTAAAGGGTAGGTATTACCTGCTCCATCCGTCATTGCTACTGTTAGCACAGACACTAAATAAAGATCTTGGCCTGTACCGATGTCTCGGTTTGACTGAAGATCAATAACGCTTTCAGATGCAGCAGCTGCTGTGACAGCTTGTGCATTTGAAAGTCTGAGTAATGCATCCATATACATATGATATTCTCCTTTTAAAAGTTAATTAAACTGCTGCTTCGTTCTCTAATAAGGCATCGCAAATTTTGATTGGGATACCACGGAAAGTTGGGATAACCATGCCATCCACATCTTTATACACAAGTCCACCGCCAGAAATCACATCGTCACGACGTTGGATATCTAACATTTGGAAAATAGTACGGTTCATATAGAAGCAAGGTTTGCCAATTTTCTTTGATGGAATACGGTGAATTGCTTTGATCATCAGTTCGATCAAGTCAGCAGCGCTGGTTTTTGTAACCAAATTGCTGATGTCGATAGAGCCGATACGAACTGCATAGCGCCAGTCTTTCAATGCAATACCACATTTCCACTGCCATTGATCTTGGTAAGCACGCATACGTGTTCCACCAATGCCGTTGGAAGTTTCGATGGTTTGCTCACCATGATCCAAATGCTGAAGTCCAGCCATTGAACCTTTTGGAAAGATACCATGCATGGTTTGCGATCCCCAGCAGATCAGCCAGATAGATGAGTTGTCAGTGTCAGCAGAACCAGCATCAATGATATTCGAACCGTTGGCGGCTGAAACATCAGAGTATCTGATTGATAGACCTGTGAACTCTTCAGGCGAAATGCTTGAATTGCCGTAAAACAATGTAGATGACATCTCTTGGTTCATTGCTTCAATGAAAGCGGTAGCTTCTGAGAGTCGGAACTCAGCAGTGTTACCATTCAGTTTAGCAAGATCCACGTCAACTTCTGACCAAGCCTCTAGCATTCCACACGCCTCATCAATTTGAGCAGATGTAGATTTAGAAGGTTGAACACCATTGTTCAATAAACGCCAAGCAGCGGTAGGTAATCCAGTACGAACAGTTGTTCTATGACCAGTTGGCAAATTGCCTTCCATCCATAGCATGTCGTCCAAGATCTCATTTGTTTGCGAGAGTAACTCTACAATTTCTGGTACTTTACCATCTGGATCAAGGCGTTTCGCCCAGTCTGCCAGAGTAAGTACGTTTGCATTTAGTGTAGCCATAATTTATAAACTCCTTTATTTTTGGTTAGGGTAAAATTTAGCGGACATATCTTTTTTGCCGCCAGGTTGTAATCCTGAAGAGACAATTTTATCCTCTGCCATTGCCTTACCGATACGAGCAAACGCTCTGATAACCTCTGGATGATTTCCAAATCCAGTATCATCAAGCATCTTTGTTAAAGTCTCACCGCCAAATTTAGTAAGCGCACGTTTCGCCATCTCTACACTTACGGGTAGATTGTCGCCGCCGATTTCTTTATCTGCCAGTACTTGAGTTTTCCAACTCTCGACTTTAGCATCGTACTCAGCTTTTTGAGCTAGAGCGAAGGACTTAACTGTACCGTCTTGTTTGTTCAATAACTCTTGAGCTTGTTCGTTGGTTAAGCCGAGAGACTTCGCGTAAGCCTTCGCATCTTCCACTACTTTAGCATCGAGTCCTGAACCTTCAGGCAGCTTAATGTCATATGCCTCTGGCACGACTTTAGCCGCTACTGGAGTTTCTACAGGCGGTTTCACTTCAGTTGTTGCCGCTGGTACCACTGCTGGAGTTGTGGCCGCTGCTGCTGGCGGTGTCACAACCGGCGGTGTTGTCACGGCTGGTGTTACTGGTGTTTCTATTGTTGCAGCAGGTGTAGTTGTGGTTTCAACTGCTGGTGTTTCGTTAGCCATTTAGTAATTCTCCTTTGATTCTTTCATCATTAATACATAAGATTCTGGTTCTACTTCCATGATTTCTGCAATCAAAAACAAACCGACACTCCTTCTGCCCTCGTTAAAATAGGTCCAAGATCCAGAGTCAGCTGCTGATTGTTCGTATATTCCGCACTTACAAAGCATTCGCCAAACTAGACGTCTGCCTGGTTTTGTTGATAGTGCGAACTTAAGATCAGATAACTGCAAGTCACGACCGCGCTTCTCTTTAGCCTTGGCTTCTTTCACCTGAGTCGCGTCACCTAAGTTTCTAACCATCTGATCTTTTAACTGGTCCACTATTTAAACCTTCCAACTGCAATGACATGTTCATTCGCACCAGTTGTTACTTGCCATGGACCAACTCTTGAGCGAGCGCCGATGTGAATAACAATAGGAGTAAGATTCGTAAGTGTTCCAGCTACAAGCACATTCATTGCTGCATCTGTTCCATCTTTAATTGAAACAGTTCCAGCGCCAGTAGTTTCAGGTACGATAATTAGATATTCTAAAATATCACCTTGACCACCAACAGGACCAAGAACTGCTGCACTTGATGAAGCTGCAATCAGTTCGTAATCAGTGCGTGGCATTTCAAGAACCGCAAAAGCTTGGCAGCTTACGAACGTGTATAACAATACATGTATAAGTATTTTCATATTCACCTCTTAGTTAGCATCAGACCAGGTGCCAATGATTGCCACTGGTGCCCATGTCGATGCGCTGATAGCTTGAATTGTAATCGAGTTACCAAGCGTTGCATTTCGAATCTTGTCACCAGCAGTGTCTGTTTGAACTAAGATCTGATCACCTGCATCTGGATCAACGTCAAAGTTCGAAGCATTGCCTGTGATAAATGTAAGACGACAGCCAATAACTGCTGATGCTTCAGGTAATTCAATCTCAATTGCTCCAGCGTTTCTAAATGTGGAACCACACTGAGCAGCTGTAATAGTTGTAGCACTTGCAACAACGTCACCTTCAACTACACCTGCATAAGAAACACCTAACAGTAACTTTCCAGATACAACACTGCACGATGTGCCAGTGCCACACTTAATGTAATCTTGATGACCAAGATCTACATTCGATAAGCTAAAAAACTTCACGCTCGCAAACACCGTAACGCTTGCAAGTAATACTACTGCTAAAACTATATTTCTCATTTTCATGTCGAGTCTCCTTTAAAGAATCGGTTGTTTATTTTCCTAATAGTGCGTTGAGTGCATTATCACCCTCAAGGCTTGCTTGACTTAAATCTTTTGCAGCGCCTGCTGCGTTTACCATTTGTTCTGCTTGCATTGCTTGCTGTTGCTGTTGCGCTCTTGCCTGTCTCATGGCATTGGCTTCTTCATCAGGTCTGATCAGTGCTGGTGGTACGCTTGTCATGTCGCCGTAAATATTTACTGCTTCATCAATCACGACTTTATCAAGGACAGATCCATCGAATGCGGCTACTTGGCCAACGAATCCGATAAAGCGTTCGACAGAGCTTATGCCTAACAACTTCTGAGCCTGTGCCATGATCGAAACGTATTCGATCTTAAGGTTAACACCTTGGAGTTCTTCAGGAGGTTCTGGCAATAAGCCCTGTCTCACATGAATATCAAAGGTTAGATCAATCAATGGATCAAGTAAATCCTGATTAAGCTGCTCAAGAACTGGTCCGAGTGCCAGCAATTTCTCTTCATGACGTTCGTCGATCTCACGCGCTGTGATCTCTCGACGATCAGATTGAGATAACATTAGAAACAAATCTTCAAAGTACGCACGTTGAATGCGAGAAATGATCTGCTGAATTTTTCCTTCAAGCATATCAATTCTAAAATCAAACTGAAATGCTGGCCTGAAGCCTTGCATGCCTTCTCGTGTGTCAGCGTAAGTAACATCACCTGGTAAAATAGATGCAGCGTGGCCGCGCATTGATGTTGGACCTACCATAGGTGGTCTAATCATCTTATCAACAGCCTCCCAGCTACGTTTCTCGCCAAGTTGTAATTGTCTAATATCACCAAGCGCTGTCATACCTGGACAGTCAGTGCCGTAAACATCTTCTGCTGTTGTTTCCCAACGAGGACACAGCACTGGAAAAATGTCATAGCCTGATTCTCTCAGCATTAACTCTGATTGTGGTCCAGAGTAAGCTTGAGTAGAACTGCCACGCTCGTAATAACAAGACGTGTACCGCTTATATTTAGAATCAAGCTTAGTGTTATCATACTCAGAGTTCGGCATGATCACGTGACAGACATCAATCCATGTTTCGAATTGCTTCTGATCGTATCTTGATTTTACAGTTGTTGAGAAGTTATCCCAAATAATGTTGCCAGATCCATCACGCTTAGCGAACTTCGCGATCAATTGTCTGACTGTCATCTTGAAGTCTCGAACGAAGGTGTCTACTTTACCCTTCTCGTTCTTAGAGATCATGTAACTTCCAACTGGGAATGATTCAGTAGTGAACACTTCACCAGTGAAATCTTCTTCCACAAGCATTGGTGCTGTGCCGAAATCAAGTAGATCTCCGTAAACAATTGGAAGCGTATTATATAAATTAGATTTTAAGAACGATGTGGTCATGATCTGTTGCACATCGTATAAGTATTTTTTAACTCGTCCTATATTTGCTGACTTCGGATCACCGGCTGCCAGTTTAAACCATGGCCTTGCTGGTGAAGTAACTCCACTCATCATGCCTGCTCTGCCTGTGCGAGATGCCAGCGTTGCAGCAGCGTTTATGATCTTCTGACTTCTGCGTTCACCGCGATTGGCTTCAGCTAATGTAAACCTGGCACGACGCGGACGAACATGATCAGCGATATCTCTATAATGTGGAATGAAAGAAGATCTCTCAGTGTCAAGCTGTGCTCTTAGGATTTCCATGACTTGACGTTTAGTTTGATAAAGTGGATCAGCTATATTTAGCATCACATTCCCAACAGCGTTTTACCGCCGACACCTGGCTGCAATCCACCAACAACACCTAATGGTGATGTGAGAATTGTTCCTGATCTTCCAGAACTGCCAGCAGCTTTTGCTCTGTCTGCATTTCTGACTTGTCTTGTGTCTGCTTGGCTCTGAGTCACTCGCTCATTTGTTTTAAGTGCTGCTTCAGATGCAGCTTGTGCATCCATCTGAGCACCGGCTAAAGCTTCAGCTTCTCGCTTTGGCTTACGCACGTTCTGATCAATCGCACCGTTGGCAAGCTCTGTTAAGCCGCCAGATCCTAATGCCATTGTACCCCTAGCAATTAATTTAATGTCAGCAGGTGTTGCATCAATAGCTTTATTCACTTGCTGCACTACAGGACTTCCACCCATTTAAACCTCACTCTTGTCTAAGCGTTTAGAGTAAATGTGCTCCACATGTTTGTATCCCATTCGTTCAAGCATATGTCCCCAGTTGTGGGCGACTTTGACGTGGTGATAAACAACTTGGACACCGAGATCTCGGAGTTGATCATCACAGTATTGGATAAATTTGGCACCGAAACCACGTTGAGCGGCGTCGATATAGATTACGTCTTGAGAAGCTTGCAGAGATGATTTGTAGTGAGCATTTGAATTTACAAAGTAGGCTGCATAACCAATGATTCGGCCATCAGCACATCGTGCGGTGAATATCTTCAGCACACCAGCGTCGCACATCTGCTGGTATTTAAGTTGATCAATTTCCAAAGGGATGTCTTGGTTAGCAGAGATCTCATGATAGTGAGCCACAAGTAATGGCATCACTTCAGTGATAATATCTATGAACTTCTCTGGCCTAAAAACCATATCACCCCACGCATTTATTTAGAAATGGTGGAGTATTTATTAAATTCTGTCTAGTATTTCACTTTTCGAAACGGACTTAGGTGTGTCATTAACTGTTGAAAGGATCGTACTCAGCCTTGTAAGAATGCGGTCCAGCCGATTGTCTGGGTTGTTGATCTTCGTTGCCGTATGGCTCGTAATCTTTCTTCAACTCACCTTGTTTTTGACCTGGAATATTGATCGTGGCTGGCTGCTCAGAAATAGCAAATGTCAAACATAACGCATCAGATCTATCAGGACTAAATCCAAGCCGGTCTTTTATTTGTTCTTTCGATTCAATCTGCAATCTGTTGTTGACAAAAAAGTAATGTGGCTCAAGCAGTTCTTTTTTGAGCGTCTCACATTTAGGAAGTGCTCCACCTTTTTTAACCCATTCAGCCATACGCCAGTGCATCTCTGCTCTGATATTTACGAAGCGTGGATTCTGTGCCTTGGCTGAGAAGTTAATACCTTGTGGATTATGATGAAGTGATACCATCGCATCAATAACTCCAGCACCGTATCCACCAGTATCATCAATGAATTCTAATTCTGATCTCCACCTGGTCTTTGCTGATATAAGTCTTGTCGCGATCTCATTAGTCCGAAGCCCTTTCATCTCTGCATATTTAAATGCAGCGAGACCTTGGCGTGGAAAGAATATCGTTGAGTCATCACCAAAGCGTGCGACGTCACAACCGAGTCGCTTCTGTGCGAAATCATATTGATCAACTCGCAAGTGCCGTGACATTGCAGCGTCGATCTCTTCAGGTCCAAGTAATTTATTGAGTGATGTTTTCGGAAACGTACCGAACACGTTGACTAACACCCATGGATTATCCTTGCCGTACTTCCTGATCTGATCACGAGCCCATTGAATTGATACTCGTGGTGTACGCTCTGGATTATCTGGATCTGATGTGATCTCAATTACAAACCACATGTCCTTCTCACTTGTACATGCGCGATATAAAGGACCTTCAAGGTGCGTTGGATTTCCAGCTATTAAGATCTTGGTTTCAATACCTGTAGCAAGACCTGCTTCAGCTGCTGCCATCACCGCATCTGGAATACCACCAGCCTCATCGATAACAAATAATAAATAGTCAGCATGCAAACCGGCCAGTGTGTCAGCTTGCTGAGAAGTATCAGCAGACTTCGGCCAAGTACGTGCGCTCATCCACCATGTCTCAGGATGATCAATTGAACTGATGCGGGTTTTATTCCACTGAAACTTTTCTTTTAAATAGTCAGACTGGTTCTGCCATTTACTCATCTCAGTCCACAGACCATCAGATAAGTTATCGCTAGTAATTGATGTCGCTGCAATCTTTGGATGTGGACGAGTAGCAAGGAAGTTCCAACACAGCCATGCGATCACGCACGTTTTACCAGGACCTTTACATGCCTTCATTGCAAGACGTTGGTTAGTTGGAAACGCTCTGAGTATACGAGCTTGCCATGCATCAGGCTCAACACCGAAGTTATCTCGAACGAATACAACAGGATCTTCGCGCCATGCGAGCAACATATCAGCTGCTTCATCTACTGAAGCGGTTAAAATATCCAATCGAAATGCTCACTTCTCTGGTCGTAGTAATCAGTAATCAGAATAAACCACATCATCGCACCTCGTAGTGTGAAGCCTGGACATTATCCAATGGCTCATATTTATCAACGATCTTAATATCAAGTGGATCAATCGCAAGGCCTCTACATATCTTCATCGCAAGAGCAATGCGTGGCTCATGGACATGGGCTCTGTAATAACAAATGTTTTGAATTGAAACGTCACACATTTCAGCTGCTCTATTTTGAGTGATCTTTAATTCTTTAATCCTCTCAGCAAGTAGATATCCGAAGTTAGTTTTCAGCATGTCTTTGACTCCACGTAGTTTAGGTATTTGGTTAGATATATTGCTTGGTCTTTGGTGACGATGCGCGATTGCTTTGGCAAGCAACACTTCTTTGATTTCTTATTTGAACCACACCAACAGTTGATGTTACGTGGATATTTTTTCATCGGGTTTAATGCATACTGCATCAATGGTTTCCGGCGCTTTGATATCAGCCAGCGGTCCAGCTTCAGCCTTATTACTTTCAATAACCTTCTGAGTTTCATTTACAGTTTTCTCCTTATGCCTTCGATAAGATGCCATCACCAGTTCTTCGGTTGATAGTGAGACCTTCACATTTATGGTATCTGAAAATAGTGCCATCGTTTTACCAAGTAATTCAAGAGCCTTTAATCTGTCATAAAGCTTTAGCTTCATCGTGTTACCGCTTGACTTACCCTTTAACTCTTCGGTCTCAAGACCTGCCACTAAACTTAGCGCTTCTTGTGGCCATTCCTTAATTGGCAACAGTTTACCTTCTGCGTTATACAATATTCTCATATCACCAAACGCGATTGATCTGATCTCAGCGAGCACAGCTTCTTTAGCCCACTCATTCCTGGCATTGAGTGCAGCTGTGTATTTAAACTGCCTAATCTTGTCGTCGTACATCCATTTGCTGATATCGGAGTATCTGACATTCCAATCCCTTGCCAGGTTGATCAGCGAGCCACCAGAGGCCACTGTTGCACACACGAAATCAACTAGATCTGGATCTTCAAGGATCAACTGCATGCGCTCTTTAAGTTTAGTGACGCTATTTATTTCTTTGTTTGATTTCATTTAAATCCCTATAGATGTACTCACACACATCACATTCCAATGCATGGTGATATCCAAACCCATCACACATACAATCATCTCCAGTGCCTTCGCAGGACTCACACATTTCTTTAACCTCGACGATATCTCCATCAGCACATCTGACACATTTTACATTACTCTTTCGCCTAAACCATTTCATTTGATCCTCGTTATTTTGCAGCATCCCATATTACCATCATTATGAAACTCACTATAAAATAACTTGCCAGTTTTTTCAGCACGCCAGCGAGCCATTCTAACTGCATGGTAGTTAGTTGGTTTATCCATAAATCTCTTTCTGACCCACTGTATTAAGAAGCTTTCACCTACATTTATCTCACTAAATTTGTACTTAACTGGACGCGCCATAAAACCTCTTACTGAACAACCTGAACACCTGAACAACCTCTTCTTAGGAAACTCCTGAGTTGTGTCACATAACTACATTACACATTATCATCACTTTACATAACGCTGTGTATACATACTTAGTTATGTGACAACATATAACAACTCCAATAATAGGTTGTTCTAGTTGTTCTACATGTTCAAGCATTGATATTACTGATGATTTAAATGACAACCTGTACAAGCTGAACAACCTAAAATTAATTAAACAGGATTTTCTCATACTTCCATCCTAAATTGAGGTGCAAAATTTTGTACTGGAGTATGAACAATCGACTTAAAAGTAGTTTCCAAACTGTCACTGTGAACCCAAATTCTTGTACGCACCAAGTCAACAGTTCCATTGATTCCCTTCATGCCATGGCGCTTCAAAATATTACTAACGCGCATCTGATGAGATTTATTTTGATCACCTGGATTGATCTGCAACACATAGTATAAAATATCTGATACCGAGACATAAGGCTTACCAGTAAGATGATGTAAGATTAGATCTTCCCATACATCACTGTCTTGACGCTCTGCTTGATGTTGCGCCGCTGACTCAGGTACTTCATGCCAAGTTTCACCGGCTTTAAAGCGAGCCACAGCCTCAGCAAACAGCTGATCACGGTTTGCCTTTATATAGTCGCGATCACATTTAACTGTCTGTATTGGCCATAATCTGCGCGCTCCAGTTGGATCTCTATTGTAATCAGTCTCGTTAGTTGATGCCGCAAATATACATGTGCGTGGATAATCTTGAGTGTTACGACCATAGCTTGGCCGATACCTATCACTTGCAGTTGAGAGGATCCGCTTAACCGTGGTGTTATCAGCACGGTCAAACTTATCAAGCTCATCCATTTCCATAAGCATCTTGCCATTAAGGGCTTGTACGAAATCTTTTGAATCAAGAGATGCTGAGATCTTAGCGTACCATTTGCCGCCGATAATTTCTAGCGAAGTGGACTTATAGTTACCTTGCTTTCCTTCAAGCACCACCATGTTATCGACTTTACATCCTGGATTGTAGATTCTAGCAATCATACTAAGCCAGAAGTTCCTTGAGACCGCACGTGAGTAATCTGAGTCTGGAGTTAGCATTGCAGTTGGAAAGAAATTGTCGATCCTGACAATTTTATCCCACTCTAATTTATCCATCCAGTCACGTGGCTCGTTACGAGGATGAGCTTCAGCAAAAGAAATTACAGCGTCGTTGACAATATTCTTGGTCATTTTACGAAGCTGAAGTTTACCTTGCATTAACATACAAAGGTTAACGTCATCAGAGTCACGCCAAGGTCTCGCTGGTTTGCCTGGCTCTTCATAGAATACAGTTTTATGGAACTCATCATACCAGATTGATTCTTTGAGTTCATCAAGGCCGCCGATCACGAGCATTGCATTGAATGTATTAATATAAGGATGACCAGCTGAGTTTTTATCAAGACCACATCTCTCATGCATGGCTACCACATTAGCTGGGAACACAGCCTTAGTCATGGACTCAACATCTTCAGCTGAAACAGTCAGACTATTATTAGTAACATGTGGTGGTGCTTGATCAGGCCATGGTGGTTCATCAGGTTCCACTATTACTACTGGCTTTGGTAGTTCGATAAGTTTAGCGCGTGGTCTTAAGAACTCAAGCATACTTGGACCATTAAAATCAGCAGCGTCGAAACCATCAGGCAAATCACTAGTGTCAATCACCTTAATCTCAGGGCAGTTTGGTAATAATAGCTCTGCGATATTAGCCATTGCTGTCATTCCTGCTTCATCAGCATCAGGCCACAGCAGGATTTTTCTACCATATAATGGAGTGAAGTCAGACTTGCCAACAGCTTGAGATCCACCTGGCCATGTGACAATTGTATACGGTTGTATACATTTCCTTGCGGCATCAGCTGCCTTCTCGCCTTCAACAATTAGGACTGGTTTTTTACCAAGTAACTCTAATCCGTAAAGTGGGCGCGGTGCTGGCCAGTGTTTCTGTGTCCATTTAATACCATTCCAAGTCCATGGGCTGAATTGTTTCTTACCATCAGCATCTATATATTTAGCGATGTAGAAAAGTATTTCAGATGATGAATCACGATAAGTCCACGTGGATTGTGGCTCGCCATGTTTAAAGTGTTTGAACTTAGGCTTGATGTGATCAGTTGGCGGCTTTGATATCACAGCTGTGATATTTTGTAGCATTGGTTTTATCACAGGAGTGATAACTTGACGCTCTGGTTTTCTGCTTAAGCCAGCAGGATTAAGTTCCTTAGCTGCTTCACCCATACTGAGACCATTGATCTGAGCATAGAGGTCAATCATATCACCGACAGCTTCACCTGATTCAAAGTCCTTGCCGGTTTGTTTATCTATATTATATTTAAAACTTGAGCCAGATCCACCAAGGAGTGAACTACAAATGTATTCATTGTGGTCAAACTTTCCACCAGGTAGCCACACAGGAAGTAGGTCGTGAGCGTTTGATGCTAAGTGATCAGCGAGTGCCTTAAAGTCAATCACAGTGAGTCCTCTACAGAGTACGCAAGTTTAGCGTGGCCGCCAAGATTAGTGACAGTAGCTAAGAAATCAACCTGCTCAGTCGTTGCTCTACCGCGTGGACCTTTAACTTCAATGGCAGAAAACACAGCGATTGTTTTGCCGACCATATCTTGCGTTATTTTGACACGTTTAAAACCAATAAGGTCTGATGATCCTGGTGCAAGGCCGAATGTGATGTAACGACCATCTTTAGTTTGAGCGTGTCCGACATTGTTTCTAAATAAACGATGGCCTAAGTTTGACCAGTACAATTGAATTTCTCTCATTAGTCCTGCTTCATTCATTTGTTGTACTCCATTGGATCAACCCGAGTGATCGCTTTACCAGTGACCATCATGTCCATTTGACATTGAACCATGAAGGCCCACACATCAGGATTAGGTGGATAGACTAAGCGAGCAATCTTAAGAATTAAATTAGAAAGCTGCCATCTGAGTTGATACCATTTAGGTTTTATTTTTGTAGTAACATTATAAAAGCTGCTCACTGTAACTCCCTATGTGTCCAGACTTCTGTCTCAGTCTCTTCATCGTACTCGGTTAATTCAGGTTCACACCAGCACTCAGGATTTTCGTAGTGCTCACGATAACCATCGTTTGGTATTATATGGATGTGACCATCAGGAAAAACCCTGTCATTGGTCAAGCCATGCCTCTGATTTTTTTCTTCTGCCTTGCCGTCCAAATAAATTTAGCCCATGCATATGGCTTCTTGTATCCGCGCTGCTTTCCAAGAGCTATTAAGTCAGCCATGGAGTGAGCTTGACCTTGAGATCTCTTTTGCTCGCGCCTACGTTTTAACTCATCGGCGTTGATCTCAGTGAGTTCACCCTCTGCTTCATTAATCTCACGAGATTGGATTTGAAACGGGTTTTCGCAATATAAACATACAGTGGTTCCACTTGGCTGTGCTGCAAAGCATTTTGGGCAGACCCTGACTGACTGATTTTTTTTGCCGCTGCTATTAACATCTCTACCGTTAAGGTCCCAGCTTCTTTCTTCATCAGGTAAACCATGCCTTTCTATATTTCCGGAGTGATCCAAATACGTTGCCATCGTTTTACCAGGTGATGGCCTTAGAACTCTGCCAAACCGCTGTAGGTAAGAGCCGAGCGCCATGGTAGGCGCAAGGTCAATGATGCACTCAATGGCTGGCAGATCGAAGCCTTCACCGAATAAACCCACATTAGATAAGACCTTGATTTCACCACGTGTAAACCTGGCAATTGTGTCATCTCTATATTCAGATGAGCACTCACCATCAACGTGAGCGGCTGGAATGCCTGCTCTATTAAATTGCTCAACGATGTGCTTTGAATGTTCAATGGAACAAGCGAACACTACTGCACGCTTTCCATTAGCTCTAAGCTGGTACTCTTTGATCGCGTTGCCGGTGATCGTTGGCTTATCACAGGCCGCTGCTACTTCACGCTTTACGAAGTCACCCATGCGCACGTGGACACCAGCCATACTTACAGTGGAAGGGGCATAAGCCCTGTAAGGCGACAAGTATCCACGCGCTATGAGATCTGAAACTGAAGGACCTTTAATCATCTTCTTAAAATAATCACCAAGCCCTCTGCCATCCAGTCGTTCTGGTGTGGCAGTGAGCCCGATGTGAAATGCTTGCGGATTAGATTTAAATATTTTATCCCATGAGCCTGCTGCAATGTGATGACACTCATCCCATATAATTAGTTGAGGCTTTCTGAGCTTTGGCAGCCTGCTCTTTAGGCTTTGGATTGAAGCGATCTGCACACGAGGTCTGAGATCACCAGGAAATTGAGCGCTTACCACGCCGTGGAATACTTCGGCTTTATCGAACGCTAACACTGATTGTTTAATAAGCTCACGACGATGCACAATAAAAAATGAATCCATGTTTTTATCTGAAGCTGACTTCATCATGTGAGCAGTGAGTGCTGTTTTACCTGAGCCAGTTGGTGACTGAATCAGTATTGATCTACAGCCAGAGCGCATTGCTGCCCTGGCATCATCGACAATTTTGTTTTGATAATCACGTAATATTATAGACACAATGGTCCCCTCGATTTGTATCTATAATATGATAAATTTTGTTGAATCTGGTAAAGCGTTGACAAGAAATTCTCTGATCTTGCCAGTCGTTTCAACTTTCCAAGCGCCACCATCACACTGGTGTAGAGAAAACAGTGGAGTTGATCCTTTATGAACTCTGAAGATAAAAGGAATCTTAGGCTGTTCAATCTCTGGGAATGTGTAGAATGGCTGAAGCTGCCACAGATTTTTAAGCGTCACTTCTTTAACTAAAGTAACGCCTGCTTTAACAGTGACGTTCTGACTAAAGCCGTCATCATTCTGCGTGCTTGATGTTTCGTCTTTAATAACTGACACAAGTTTAATCAACTCATCTCTGGCCGGTGTCGCTTGAAACTTTGACATCAAACTGATAATGAAATCTTCCTGCTGTAGTTTGTTTCCTGAGGAGTAAGCTTCAAAGATCTCGCTCGCATCAGCGCGGCCATAGTGAACAAGCTTATTATCTGGCGTGTAGTTCTTGCCAATGATGTTAACTCGCGATGGACTTATGATGTGGACTTCTTTATCAGTCGCAAAATCATCTGATCTCATTAGATTCACAAGCTGATTAAGAGAAAACAATTTAATAGTTTCAGTGATTGGAAACTCTAAGTGAGTAGCACCACGGTGGTTAACATGAAACAGCACATCGTTATAATCAGTGACCTCGTGCTCGCCCATATCAATAATTTTTTGTATCGCTTCTTCGGTAAACATTATTTAGCCTCCATAATTGGTGTTACGTGATCATCGAAAATATCCATTTGCTTTGTATCGCTTGAGTACAAAGTATTTTTGCCGTTCTTCTTGCCACAATAAACAGTTTTAGAATGACCTTTAATCGGCGCGACAACTGATTTAGAGTTGACATTAACCTTAACTTCATCTCGGTTTTCATCAGCAGAGAATTCAAACGTCAAAGTAATTGACCGCTTGCCTTGCCAATTCGTATTTGGATCTTGGATATTTTCAGAGATAATATCTAACTCGTGCTGGAACAGTTCACTTGCTACGCCATCCGCGATAGTGGACAGCGTGACCTCTTTTAATTGGGACATAGGCATTCTCCTTTAGAATGTTATTTATTTCTTTGGTTTATAACCGTTGATTAAATGATCAGCGGTAATATTTAATTTTAATTTTTTAGCTGCATCTAAGATAGCGTGCTGTGCTCCGCTTGGTATTCCACCAATGATGCCATCACGATCTGCCTTCTGCCATTTTGATACAGATCCTGGTGATCTACCAATGGCACGTGCTGTTTTTCGAACGCCCTTGAATTGAGAAATGACATACTCTGCTGGACTTAATCTCATGTTGATATTCCTTTGAAAGAAATACAGTGTTTCAATAAAGGAACTGTCAGGTCAAATAAAAAAGGCCGCGTCATGGAGTAAGCCACAAGCGACCTTAGTGTGCCAGTATTGATCATAACTCCAACTGACTACAGGTAGATAATATAATTTAAAGAAAGCTCTTGCAAGACTAAAGTTTGGCCTGTAATATGTTTCACTAAGGCTAACACATATATAAGGAGTAAGACTTATGATGACATTTAAAAAGCGCCGTCTATTAAATAAGTTAAATTTCAGAATTGCCGAACTTCAAAATGATTGCTACCATTTGTCGCGCCACTTTGCGCTTGGCGGCGGTAGCGAAGTTAGAGAAATATTCAGCGTAAAGCGTAAGCTATATTTAAAATATGAACGCATGGTTTATAAGATCGAAAACAAACTAGATTGCAGGCTGGCGTCATGACCAAAGAAGATTATAAAATCATGGCGCTGATCGTATCAGTTTTTGTTGGCGTACAATTTTTAGTGTGGCTCGTTTATATATGAAAGAATACATTTGGCTATCGCAAAAATTTAATCAGTTAATAATTTTAAACTTCCATCCGTTCGATCTTCTAGTAGATTTCTTTGCTAACTCAACAGAAACAAGAGACGAACTCCACGCTGTTCTAGAGATACATCAAAACATAACATTCGTAGGAGAACTATGAGTTTTATACAGTGTAAATCAGAAGATGACGTTGAAATTCAAATGCAAAAGCTTAAGCTCAAGCATGGATTTGTTACTGAAGATCACAGGATCTACACTGAAATACTTTTGAGCGATGATGCTTGCTACATGTTCGTTAACTCAGAAACATTTATGCACCTATATAATTTGCAAGAGATGCTTGAGCAGCTGCACTGTGGCTTGCGTGAGTGTCCGTTTACTGAAATAGAAAACAGATCAAAAGAGTTGACGGCCTACTTTAAGAAAGCTATGCAGTCGATTAAATACAGACCATTAGTGAAGGTGAAGAAATGAAAGTGATATCAGTGCGACAGCCATGGGCTTGGTTGATTATCCACGGCGGTAAAGACATTGAGAATAGAAACTGGAAAACAAAACACCGTGGGCCAATCCTAATTCATGCCAGCAAAACAATTGATGATAGCGCATGGGTTGATATGATTGTCGATGGCGTCAAACTGCCATACATTAAAGATTTAGATTTAGGTGCTATCATTGGCTCTGCTAATATAACTGATGTCGTTACTGAATCAAAAAGCAAATGGTTTAAAGGCAAGTATGGACTTGTTCTTATTAACCAAACTCCTTTAAGAAATCCAATACCATTCAAAGGTCTGCCTGGAATATTTAATTACGAAGGCAATCCATGGTAGTTGAAACCATAATCCCAACAGATAAAAATCACTGGCTGGCTTTGCGTCGGCAAGATGTGACGAGCACTGAAGTGTCAGCGCTGTTTGGATTGTCACCTTACATGACTGAGTTCGAGTTATGGATGCGTAAAAAACATCAGACCGAAGTTGAGTTCGAAGAGAATGAACGAATGAAATGGGGAACCAGATTGCAAGATGCAATCGCTTATGGCGTTGCTGTTGATGAGCAGCTGTTCATAAGACCAGCGCCAGAGTATTGTAGAATACCTGATCTTAGGATTGGAAGCAGCTTTGATTTCATAGTCACTGATGGTGTCTATAAATATAAACGAGATCAGAGTCCTGCTGGCATTGATTCAGAATTAAAAGATGAAGTGATACAAACAAGCTCGCCACAAGATAAAGCAATACTCGAAATTAAAAACGTCGATAGCCTTCAGTTTAGAAACGGATGGCTCATTGACGATGAAGGCGTTACCGAAGCACCGCCTTACATTGAGCTTCAGGTACAACAGCAGATGCTGATTAAGGATCTTCCATCAACTAAAATCAGGGCGCTCATTGGCGGCAACACTGTCGCTAAGATTGAGCGGCAAGCAGATCTTGATATTCATTCAGAGATTAAAATCAGAGTTAAGAAATTCTGGGACAGCATTGATTCAAACACTCCACCACCTATTGACTTTGAGAGAGATGCTAAATTTATTTCTAAGCTCTATGGATTCGCTGAGCCTGGTAAAGTTATCGAAGCCGATTTTAGATTGCACGATCTTGCTCAGAAATATAAAGACGCCAGTGATTGGGAGAAGAAATATAAAACCAGCAAAGAAGGACTGAAGGCCGAGATGCTTTCGATCATGGGCAGCGCTGAAAAAGCAATGCACGCTAAGTTTTCAATCAGTGCAGGAGTTGTTGGACCATCGCGTATTGAAGCTTTTGAGCGTGCTGGATATAGATTGTTTAAAGTTAATTTTATAAAGTAGCATATGGAAAGACCGATTAAATTTTTAAATTTATATTTTCCACATGGCACATCCATTAAAGAGTGTGAATATATAGCTCAGAAAATTCAAGACGTGGTTAAAGCTGGCGTCTCCGAAGGTGGAATGCAGCCGACAAGTAAGTACGGAATGTACGATGAGAATTGTAAGTTTTCAGAAGAAGCCATGCAGTACACATATGGATACGACAGGAGTGATGTTGAAAAATCTAAACGCTGAGCTATGCACAAATGGCGATACTCAAGAGCAAGGCCTTATCATTTGGCTAAAAACAACAAATGAAAAAACCGCTAGACTTAAAGCTAAAAAGATTTTAAAGAAGATCGAACACAATTTAAAACTGAAGAAGTAAATATGTATTTTGATTTTAAATATTTTTCTGACATCTTAAATAAAAAAGTAAGCGTAACAGTTGATGTTGAAATGGTATTTAATTCTGATCCATCAGTTGGCAAGGTCGGCACTAACTTCAAAGAGCATAGAGTGTCCATGATAAATGATGGTACGTTAGTTCATTACACAACTTTCGATTCAGATACAGACAAGATTCTGGAACAGCTAAGTCCAGAGATCGACACTCAGGTATTAAAACGTGCATCAATAATCTGTCAGCAATACGAGGATCAATGAAGCAAGCAAGATGTTATTCAGAAGTTTGCAGTGGCCACAAGCACAGCACCAAATTTGTAGTCAAGGAAGTTTCGATACATACCATCGACTGTCCTGTGTGCAATTCGGTATTAGTTTGGTCTAGAGATGGAAGAGTAAAAAGGCGTCGCAGTGGCGCTTCAACTAATAACAAGGGGATAGAATATGTGGAAACACACAACGCTGTATAAAGGTAAGACCTTCGAAGCAAGGCATTCTTACTATGGCAACAAAACCATGAAGATGTTCATGTATCCAGAACATGGAACTGGTAAGCGCATTCCAGTTATCTCATGGCAGCAAGCTAAGAAAAACGGATGGAAGAAAATCAAGGTGAGAAAATGAATAAGTCAGACCTAGTAGAAAGACTATCTATAAAGCACAATATGACCAAGGCTAAATCAGAAGCCATCATTGATGACATCACAGGCACAATCAAGAAACAGTTAAAGCGCGGTGATTACGTTAAGCTCATTGGCTTTGGAACTTTCAGAAAAAATAAAAGACAGGCTCGCAACGGACACAATCCAAGAACTGGTGAGAAGCTAGAGATCCCTTCGAAATGGTATCCTAAATTTATTCCAGGTGCTGAGTTTAAGGAAGCGGTGAAATCATGAGCGGCGACATTCAGCTACCACCACAGCCGCCAATGCAAGGCCTAGTGATAGGTCGCATTGTTCACTATCAACGCTACGGCACGCCTGGTGGTGAGCATAAAGCAGAGCCGTCACCAGCGATAGTAACCTCTATTGAGTTTGATGGATCGACTTGCAATCTGTTTGTCATTAATCCAAACGGTTTGTATTTCAATAAGACTCCATACTCAACAGTTCCTAAACCTGGCCACTGGTCTTGGCCGCCGCGATGATCCACTACACCAAAGGAAAGTTCGAGAAAAACCCAACAGTTGGGATTAGCTTTGGATTATTTGAAGGTAGTTGGACTCTGGTATTTTTGATGTGGAAAATTCAAATTATGATTTGGATCTCTGATGAAAAATGATACTTACTTTTTAATTATATTAGGGCTGACAGTAGTTATTTTAATGCTGATCAGCCAGATACTTTGGGGCGCTGGCTTTCAAGTCCAATGCCCTTATGGTGAGAAATGGTGTACTGCTACTTTAAAAATGATTGAGGCAAAGAACGATGACCCGCGAAGAACTAGAAAATAAATTAATTGATATCATGATAGAGCAAGGAGGCGGTGAGACTGCTGCATTTGTTATTGCTGACTTCATTGATAACTTAATGGAGAAAAATTCAGGTACAGTTTTCATCGGTGATCTTATAATCAGACAGACAGAGAACCACACATGGATCAACCGCACAGATGGTGAAGGCATGGAAGTTGGAGTCAAAAGCATGGAGCTACTTCACAGCGTACTTGAGGGATTTTATGACAAGGAATTTTAGATGCTAAAGAATTATGTCAACGCGCTTGGTGCTTCCATCTTCTCTTCTTCTGTCGTACCAAAGTTTCTTAAGCCCTTGGTCACGACAGTATTTAACTATGGAAACGTAATCTTCTCTGGTGAATTTATCACCGTTAAGCCCGATGATCTCAGCGCAGTTGTCGCTTATGATGACGTTGCAAAACCAAGTGTAAGGATCACCGTACTTGGCGTGCTTAGGTCCTCCGCGAATTTTGCAGTCCCTTACTTCAACGGTTATCATGATGCAATTTAACCAGGTAAGAAAGATTCTGTCAGTTAAAAATCTCAAAGACTTATTAATGCAAACTTTAGTCTGGCTGGTAGCGTCCTGTATGTTCATAGTGCTGGCAGTTTTATTAACGCCGATGTTTATTTTAGATTTTATTATGGATTGGGGAGAGTGATGATTAAGTTAAATGGCAGCATAATTTTACCGACAATATTTCCAGATAAGACAAGCCAGATATGGAAAGTTCATGTGCCGAACAGAGGTCCTGCTATAGAAATAGAATGGGACTTTGAAAGCGAAGATGAGTTCATGCACGTTGCTCAGCTTAAACATCTCGTATCATCGGAAAGCAACAGGCCGGTTTGTTTATATTTACCGTACCTTCCATATGGCAGGCAGGATAAGATGGTAAGTAGCAATGCAACATTTGCTCTTCGCACTTTTGCCAATCTAATAAACTCTCTTGAGTTCGATCACGTATCGTGCTTCGATCCACATAGTGATGTAGCATCGTCGTCTCTTAATAATTTTTCAGCAGTCTATCCAAATCATGAAATCATAAACGCTGCATATAGATGTGGAGCAACGCTGTTTTGCTATCCAGATTTTGGCGCTCTTAATAAGTACACCAGAGTGATGCACGAACATCCATTCATTCATGGTAAAAAAATCAGAGATCAATCAAGCGGAGTTATAACTCACTACGACTTAGTAGGTGATCCAAGCGGCCAGAATGTTCTGATAGTGGATGATATCTGCGATGGTGGTGCCACATTTATTTTTCTCGTAAAAGCGCTGCTGCTCAGAGGCGCTACGGAAGTTAACCTTTACGTGTCACATGGGATCTTCTCTAAAGGTACTGATATTTTAAAACAAGCAGGAATAAAAAACATATTTACCAAAGATGGGATTAAAGAATGATACCAGCTATCCTTTATAAAGATTTCTACAAGGCCGATCACCGCCGCCAGTATCCTGAAGGCACTACAAAAGTTTATTCAAATCTGACAGCTAGAATTTCACGTGTGCCAGGCGTCGATCACGTTGTTGTGTTTGGCATCCAGTACTTCATTAAAGATTTTTTGCAGCGCCGATTTAATGAAAGCTTTTTTAAAGCTGATAAGGCTAAAGTAATTGCCAACTATCAGCGACGCATGGACGGATCTCTTGGTAAAGGTGCGATCACAACTAAACACTTAGAGGATCTTCATGATCTTGGTTACTTGCCAATTTTATTAAAGGCATTGCCAGAAGGTACAATCTGTCCACTCAGAGTTCCAGTGCTGACAATAACCAACACGCATCCAGACTTCGCGTGGCTTCCAAATTATTTAGAGACAATTCTTTCGAATGTTTTATGGCATCCGATCACATCAGCTACAATTGCTTACGAATACAGGAAGCTTCTTCATGACTTTGCTCAATACACAAGTGACATGCCTGACTTTGTACAGTGGCAAGGTCACGACTTCTCTATGCGTGGACAGACTAGCTTTGAATCATCACTTGTTAGCGCTGCTGCTCATATGCTTAGCTTCTTCGGTACAGATACGATACCAGCCATTGATTGGCTTGAACATTTCTATGATGCTGACTCTGATAAGGAAATGATTGGCGGCTCAGTGCCAGCTACAGAACATTCTGTCATGTGCCTTGGCGGCCAGGCGACAGAGTACGATACTTACTTGAGGCTGATTACTGAAGTTTATCCTAAAGGTATTGTATCAATTGTATCTGACACATGGGATTACTGGCACGTGCTTGACGTCACGGTTAGAAAATTAAAAGACACCATCATGGCAAGAGATGGCAAGGTTGTCATTCGTCCTGATAGTGGAGATCCAGTTAAAATTATTTGCGGCGACAGAGAATCAACTGATCCACTCGCTAAGCTTGGAACAATGCAGATCCTTTGGAACATCTTCGGAGGCGTTGTTAATAGCAAAGGATACCGACAATTAAATGCACACATCGGCGTAATTTACGGTGACTCAATCACACTAGAGAGATGTGAGACAATTTGCAAGCAGCTTGAGATCATGGGCTTTGCTTCAACTAACATGGTATTTGGTATTGGATCTTACACCTATCAGTACGTGACAAGAGACACCTTCGGCTTTGCGATGAAAGCAACATACGGCATCGTCAATGGTGAAGCCAGAGAGATATTTAAAGATCCACTCACTGATGGCGGCGTTAAGAAATCAGCCAAGGGTTTACTAAGAGTTAATGCCAATCTAACTTTATCAGAATGTGTAAGTGATATGGAAGAAACTACCGGAATGTTAGAGACGGTTTTCATTGATGGCATTGCTAAGAACGTAACGAATCTTGTAGAAATCAGAAGCAAAATAAACGGATCGCTTAAATGAAACTCCTAATACTATCGCTGTTACTAACTTCATGTGCAAGCAAGCAGACATTTGTTGACTGCCTTGACCAGCAGATAGAATTGTATGGAGATATTTGCTCTGAATCCAGCACTGGTTACGAAGATATGAATGGCAGTGATGCTCACTTCGAAGGCGTCAAGTGCGCTGTTGAATCTGTGAAAGGATGTGTTGAATGAGCATCGGGCCTAAGGAAGTTAAGAAGTTTAAATTCACATTTTATTATTTCGATCATACAAACGAAGTTAGATCAGAGGCTAGGTTTGTAACTAAGCCCATGACTACCAGAGAATTTAAGAAGTTAATTAAAAGAGAATACGAAAAATTTGCACCAAATTGCTGTTATAAAATTGGAGAATTTAGGTGAGTAATTACAAAGGCGAATGCAAACACTGTGGCAGAAAACTTTACGAAGCTATGGTCACAGCTTGGCCTAACACAACCGCATCAATCATCAGTAAAAAGATACCAGATAATTTACCAGCAATTAAACAGATTACTATGGATCTGCAACACGTTAAAGAATTTAACGCTAGCTTCATGGAGGTCAGCGAATTTGCTGCATGGGTTTGCGGCGTTGATGTTGAGAAGTTTTGCCGTGGTGACATGATGAAATATGAAATGCAGAAAATACAGGATACCAAATGAGTAAGTGGATCTGTAATTACTGCCATGCACTCTGCACTGGATGGAAGTGTCACAACTGTGGAAGAGAATACGACGAGTGGACTAAATGATCATCGACATATGGCGAACACATCAGTACTACGGCCTGCTTGTAATCATGTGCCTTCTGCCACTAGTTTATTATAGCAGGATTAAATTCATGCTCACTCTTACATGGATGTTTCTTATTGCAGTAACATTTAAATCAGCCATGAGACCAGAGGATATTGGTCCAGATTTATTTCTAATGGTTAATCATTCAGCAGCACAAGCCTTGATTTCCTTGATCGTTCTGCCTATATTTGTATTACAAATCTCAAGGAAGTATCTGCATGTGGCTTATGAACTTATTTTATTACTACTGCTTGGCAATGGTGTACTGGTTCTTTGCTTCGGTTTTGGGATTTTTAATGTTGCTAGTTTTGACGTGGCTGCTGTTGCGCTCGCAGTACCGGCGCTCATCCACAGATCGCTAAGAAATAAAAATCAATACGACGTTCTTGCTTTTATTCCACTCGTTGCAATCGCACTGCTTGTTATCTTTAAAGGCGGCTCAACTTCGCTACTTGTTTTTATGACAGCTGCCTGTGCTTACTTAATCTCACTTGATAGGAACAAGCTCTGGATTCTACCAGTGGCTCTGTACGCGGTCATCGCATCAACGGCTCAAGCTCACTATGTTTGGCAATCGAATGGCAGGGCCGAAGCCTGGAGCGCTTATTTCATATGGTGGAAGAAGCACTGTGATTTCCTAAACGGCTGTGGTCTTGGTAGTTTTGAGAAATTGTCACACAATATTTATCCAAGCCAGGTCCTACTATGGGCGCACAATGATTATCTTCAAGTACTCTTTGAGGCTGGATCTATCGGCTTTGTTTTAATAGTAGTAACTACTATCAGTATGATTTGGAAAGCACGCCACTATCCGCTTCTGTTTGCGATCACTTCAGCCTTTGCAGTATTTGCATTAACTTATTCGCCAATGCACTTTGTCGTGACTCAAGTATTTATTTTATGTATTTACAGATTTGTATTAGAAAAACCCAGCCTGCTATAAAGCAAGCCAGGAAAACGAAAAAACCCAGTAAACAAAGGATATAAGATGGAACCGCAAAGTCAACCAGTAAAAGTGCCAGCAAAAATAAAACCAATGGACGAGTTAAAGATGTCCATCAAAAGAATGGAAGGCCAGTTTGCCGCTGCACTTCCTAAGCATATACCAGTAGAAAGATTTGTTCGCGTGGCTCAGACAGCTATTGCCGCAAATCCAAAGCTTTTAAATGCTGATAGAAATTCTCTCTACTCTGCTTGTATGGCTTGCGCTCAACAGGGCTTACTGCCAGATGCTAAAGAATCAGCGCTTGTTATGTTCGGTGACCAGGTTGTTTTCATGCCAATGATTGCAGGCATCTTAAAGAAAATAAGAAACTCCGGTGAACTTGCGACAATTTTTTCTGAGATCATTTATAAAAATGATTACTTTAAATATTGGAATGACAGTGACGGCCAACACATGGAGCACACGCCTTTAATATTTGGTGAGCGTGGAAATAGAATCGGAGCTTATGCACTGGCTAAAACAAAAGACGGTGCAATTTATATAGAAGTAATGACGATGGATCAAATCAATGCAGTTAAAAATGTGAGCAGATCTAAAGACGGCATTTGGTCTGGACCTTTCCAAGACGAAATGATTAAGAAAACTCTGATGCGTAGGTTATCAAAACGACTTCCATCATCGACTGATCTCGATGGTTTATTTGAAGCTGACAATAAGCTGTACGATCTTGATCCACAAGCTGGTCAAGAAGATGTTACATCAGGTACTACGGCTGAAACTCCAAAGAAGAAATCACGCCTAAAGAATCTAATGGGACACGCTCAAGAGCAGACTGAAGCTCCACCACCACAGTCTAATAATGAACCGATTGATGTGCCATCACAGAACATGTCTAGTGAAGAAATCCCAATATGATATAACTTATCTCATAAGATTTTAAATACTGGCCTGGTGTGCTAACATTAGGCCATGAGATATTTAATTGTTTTTACATTACTACTTGCAGCTTGCGCACCTAAAGTTGAATCAACTGATTTACCAGGTGCTTGCGCTGGACCTGCAATCGGCATCTGGGTTAACTACAGAGCCCATGACATCATAACTCTTAATTCAAATTGCACCGCCACAAGTTCACTTTGCGAATCTGCATTTAGCTTTACAACAATTGATTCTGAAACAGCTATGATCAATGTAAGCCAAACAAATGATACACCAACATGCCCAGTACTTGGCGCTCACAAGTGTTACTTTAAGATACAATCTTACGCCGACTCGCCTGATTCTATGCTTGTGGGCTGTGACCACAACACTGACTCATTGGAGACTTATGAACGATATTAATCTATTTGGTTATGGCGACGAGCTTATTGAGATAGAGCCAATATTATACACTGCGTTCATTCTGTTTTCAACGCTGTACAATATCTATGAGTTTTTCTGTTGATACAAATATGTTACCAAGTAACATATCGACCATGGCAAAAATAATAATCACAATCGAAGATAAAGCCGACGGTACAGTGGCTGTTGTAGCAAACCCTAATTTTGAAACTATGATGAAGCGAAATCAATCACAGAGTGATTTGACTGCTGCTCATGGATACGCACTCTGCGCGATAGATGCTATCAGGAAAGCTGCCAAAGAAGAGTCTGGCAAGCTTCCGATCTATGTACCAAGAATTGAAATTATAAAGTAAAAGTCTCTCTGAATTTTTTAATGTCACCATTGAAATAATTTAGATCAATGCCACCGCTTGCTGAAGCATCAGTTTTCCCATGCTCTGTGTATTGCCACATCATCCACTTATCCCATGGATGAACAACTCGGCACGCATCTCCACCACTGTAGTCAGGAAACCAAGCAAGGTACTTAGCGAATCTCTCGTCAAGCGCAAGCACATCGCGAGCGTAATAAAGGCCAGTGTAAATAATTGGCTGCTTACCTGTTAGCTCTTCGACTCTTTCTAAGAATAGTAACGCTCGTTCTTTATGACCTGGCGTTGGAAGCTTTCCAGTATCTTCCCAGTCCATGCAATACGGTAAAGTAGTAACTCCAGCCACAAGGAAAAATCTATCAGCTTGGTTAAGCGGATTTTCATTATGATGGTAGAAATGGTACGGACCAAATGGCATTCCAGATTCAATGGCCTGAGCTTTATTTTTCTGGTACATGCTGTCTGAAAATTTAAGTCCTTCAGTAGCTTTGGCATACACGCCAACAATGTCCTCGCCCATTAAAACTTTAAAATCAACAAGTCCATTGTGGTGAGAGATATCGATTAATTTACAAACTTCTCCATCTGGCTTTAATGATTTCATAGATGATGGTACTTTCGTTGGTGTTGTTGTTTTCTTCTTTTTAAACCAGCTGCATATGTTCATGGTACTATTGGTCCTTGCCCTTTATCGGCGGCTGTCTTTTCAAGCACGCGCATTTTTCTTTCCCAAGTAGAGACATCTTTAGCACAGTCATTATTCTTTCTGCAATTTTTTATTAAATACGCTTTAAGCTTTGCGTAAGAAGCTGGTGGTAATAAAACAAATGTAGGTCGTAACTCCCACCAGGTTTTGCCTTCATACGGATGTTCATCATCGATAATGTAATCGACATCAGACATCGTGTTGGTGCAGAAGCCCTTGACAGGATTTAACTCAACGCAAGCTGGGACATCAGGTATTGTTGCGCAGCTACACAGTAAACTTAACGAAGCGCTTGTGAGCAGCGATAAGATTGTCCTCTGCAATTTTGATTGCATTTTTATCTCCAGATTTCTGAGCAGCGTAGTTCTTTAAAGCTGCTTCTGTAAAATCATTTGCTTGAATATTCACGCGCATGTCGATGTAAAAAAAGAATGCTCCAGTCTCTGCACTCTCAGCGCCAAATGTAATTATCTTAGTAACCGCGAAGTTAATTAATGCCGACAGCGGCCACGTAGCAGCAGGTGGAAAGGCGGCAACAATAGCTGCCATTGCCGCCTTTGAAGCGACTGTGATAAACGCTTGTCTTATAGCATTTACATAGTCATCTTTGGTCATTTAATTTCCGATTGTAATAAAGCCTTGAGAAGCTTTGCGGAATAATACGTCGATAGTTTCGCTCTCAGCTAATACATCCTCGACGCCTGGTCCACGATCAGCATCACCTAAACAACGAACTTTGAAGCTGCCTTCAACATTCGTAAACTTAAGCTTAGCTTTAAAACCATCAGCTGGATCAACTTCCATAAACGCTACTGCTTCGTTTGTAGTACTCCACTTCGGAGCGCCATCAACTGGTGCAGCTACACCATCATCTGCTGCAAACGCAACAGAGCATTCTCTGTCATGTAACTGATCTTCACGTAATAACATAGCCTTCATCTCCTTTTTAACTCCATCCTCAACGATAAAGAGAATTCCTTTATCAGCCTCGTGGTCTGGAGTAATTAATTTTTCTAACCTAGCAACAATGTCCTCGAGTCTATCTAAAATAAATAGAACTCGAAAACATTTCTTATCCTCATGAACGTCAACTAAGAACATCGTAAGCTTTACGATGAACACAGTGTAGACAGTCGCTATAAAAATCAAACCGACCAAATGGTACTGGTCCATTTTTTACTTGATGCCGAGAATTGTTTTGATCATTGCTAATGCTTTATCATCATATGGAGTACCAGTTTTAGCAGCAGCTTTTTCTAGGATCGTGAACAAATGAATTGATGCTGAGTTAGATGTCTTTACTTTAACATCACCCAAATCTTTTTCATAAGACACTTCGATACTGATTGAACCAGTCTCATCAACGTCAACTGAGTAAGAACCATCGTTGCCGATTTTTCCTTGGATCTCTTTACCTTCTAACATTTTTAATCTCCTTGTGATGTAACTCACTGTTAAATGGACACATGCCCATATTATTGAAATTTTAATATACGCTTTAAGATCTTCCATGATTCATCATTTAGAATCTCTTTCCATCTTTCCTTCAATTTTCGATAACTGTTTGATGATTTCAAGGTTGGAGTCTGTCATTTGTTTTGTCAACATCTCTTGAGTAACTTCGACTTTGGTAATGCGCGCTCCATAATTTTCAGTACGAGCCCATAGTGTAGTCATCCAAATGACACCACCAATTATCGTAATTACCAAACTGATTGGGATTAATGTTGTTTCAGAAATTGATCTCATGATTGTTTTCTCTTCGATTGATTCAGTCATAGATAAGCTCCTATTCGTAATATTCTTCAACGATAAGATATCCACCAGATCCAGCTGCACCAGCTGCTCCACCAGTTCCTGCTGTACCAGCGGTTCCGGCTGCACCGCAAGCATAAGCAAATACCTGGCCTGCTGTTGGAAATATAATTGCATCAAAATATCCACCACTACCGCCGCCTGCTCCAGCGTATCCAGCTACAGGAGATCCTGCACCACCACCGCCGCCGCCAGTATTTGCTGGTGCTGCATTACCAGCCACAGTTGGTCCACCGCCAGCACCTTGGCCGCCAAGTGCTGAAGCACCACCATTACCACCGGAAATATATCCAAGTGTCCCAGCAATGCCGCCACAATTACTGCTGCTGCCAGTAACAGCAAAGCCAATTGGACCAGTACCAATTGAAGCAGTTCCACCCGCACTTGGATTTCCATTAAATCCAAATCCACCGACTCCACCATTTGCGACTAATAAATCTGGACTCGCGCCAACTCTAAAATAAGTTGTACCGCCAGTGCCGCCTTGAACGCCGTTATTATTT
>Ga0172380_10002428_pt1 | contig 28671 bp, 28 predicted proteins | sample Leawe162metaG_FD_119747 | JGI IMG/M metagenome (GOLD analysis project Ga0172380, IMG submission 119747) | Leachate microbial communities from a municipal landfill in Southern Ontario, Canada - Leachate well 162 metaG | ecosystem: Engineered > Solid waste > Landfill > Unclassified | place... | reverse complement strand
GGCTATTCGCGAAGCTTCCGGCAAGCCGTTCTTTGAAGCCTTGTTCACGGTTGAGCAGATTTATCTGAAGGAACTCATGGGCACTGCCGATGCGGTGGAGGGGCTCAACGCCTTCATGGAGAAGCGCAAGCCGGTTTGGACCAATAAATAAGTAACAATTCCAGGAGTAAAACATGATCCCCAAGACCATCCAGACCTGGCAGATGACCGAGCCAGGCAAGTTGCTGCGCACCGAGATTGCCACCCCGGAACTCCAACCCGGTGAAGTTCTGGTGGAGATACATGGCTGTGGTGTTTGCCACACCGATTTATCCTATTTCTACATGGGCGTGCCGACCGTGCAAAAGCCACCGTTGTCGCTCGGCCATGAAATTTCAGGCGTCGTGGTGGCCGGCGATTCCGCATTGGTCGGCAAAGAAGTCATCATCCCTGCCGTGCTGCCCTGCAACGCTTGCGCGCTATGCAAGTCCGGTCGAGGCAACCGCTGCCTGAGCCAGAAGATGCCAGGAAATTCCATGGGTATCTACGGCGGTTATTCCAGCCACATCCCCGTGCCAGGCAAGGATCTGTGCATCGTGAACAATCGCGGCAAGATTCCGCTGGAGAATCTGTCTGTGATCGCAGATGCCGTGACCACGCCATATCAGGCGGCGAAGCGAGCCAAGCTCGAGAAGGGCGATTGCGTCATCGTCGTCGGTGCTGCCGGCGGCGTGGGCAGTTTCATGGTTCAAGTCGCCAAAGGCATGGGCGCCAAGGCCGTCATCGGGATCGATATCAATGAAGAGAAGCTCAACTTCATGAAAGGATACGGCGCGGATTTCGTCATCAATCCCAAAGGCAAAAACGCGAAGGAAGTGAAGGAGCTGTTCAAGGGTTATTGCAAGGAACACGGACTGCCGGCCAACTACGGCTGGAAGATATTCGAGGTGACCGGTACCAAGCCGGGGCAGGACCTGGCGCTGTCCCTGCTGTCTTTCACCGGCACGCTGGTCATCGTCGGTTACGGCACCGAAGAAACATCCTACATGCTGTCGAAGTTGATGGCCTTTGATGCCGAACTGATCGGCACCTGGGGCTGCCTGCCGGAGTATTACCCGCCAGTGCTGGACATGTGCCTGGATGGAAGAATCGCGCTGGAGCCTTTCGTGGAAAAACGCCCGATGAGCCAGATCGCGCAGGTTTTTGATGAGGCACATCATGGCAAACTCAGCAAGAGAATCATATTGACCCCGGATTTTTGAATTGCACTAAATAAACCTCAAGGAGAGCAACATGGCATTGGAGTGGTTACGCAGGGAAAATGGACTCAAGGATCACCGCTTGTTCGACGACAGTCATTTTGGCAAGGACGCACCGACTGTCATCTACGAAGAACGGCCGGTGCTCGACGACAAGGGACAACCCGTGGCCGGCATTTATTCCGCCTGGATCTGGCTGAACAATCCCGCCCAGTACAATTCTTACACCACCGAGATGGTGAAAGGCGTCATCGCCGGTTTTCAGCGTGCTTCCAGTGACCGCAAGATCGTCGCGGTAATCTTCACTGCGGTCGGTGACAAGGCTTTTTGTACCGGTGGCAACACATCAGAGTATTCCTCCTATTACTCCAAGCGTCCCAACGAGTACGGTGAGTACATGGACTTGTTCAATGCCATGGTCGACGCCATCCTGAATTGCAAGAAGCCCGTCATTTGCCGCGTCAATGGCATGCGTGTGGCTGGTGGCCAGGAAATCGGCATGGCCACGGATATCACGGTTTCCTCCGACCTGGCGATTTACGGCCAGGCTGGCCCGAAACACGGCTCGGCACCGGACGGCGGCTCGACAGACTTCCTGCCCTGGTTCCTGTCGATGGAAGACGCCATGTACAACTGCGTCTCCTGCGAGACCTGGAGCAGCTACAAGATGAAGTCCAAGGGTTTGATCACCAAGGCCGTGCCGGTGCTGAAAAAGGATGGCAAGTGGGTCAGGAACCCGATGGTGCGCACCGACACCTTTGTTGACGATGGCGAGATTGTTTATGGCGAGCCCGTTTCCAAGGAGGAAGCAGCCAAGGCCAAGGAACTCATTGCACAATGCACCATCGATTTCGAGCAGTTGGACAAGGAGGTCAATGCGCTGGTCTGGAAATTCACCAACCTGTTCCCGGGCTGCCTGATCAAGTCCATAGACGGCATTCGCGCCAAGAAGAAATTTTTCTGGGACCAAATGAAACTCGCGAATCGGCACTGGCTGGCCGCCAACATGAATCATGAGGCCTGGCTGGGATTCAACGCGTTTGACGCGAAGAAGGCCACCGGCAAGGATGTCATCGACTTCGTCAAATATCGCCAGTTGGTCGCGAAAGGGAGCTTGTTCGACGATAACTTCGCCGAGCAGGTATTGGCCAAGCCCAAGGCCTGAGTTCAGCAGGCACGATAGCCTTCAGCAAATGAACATACCGCCCGCTACAATCGCGGGCGGTATGTTTTTACAATGAACACACGGGAATATTAAAATCCAGGGATAGAACGACCAATACAAGGAGGAGCCCTAGAAATGGCAGACAATACAAAACCCGGCCTGCATCCCATAGAAACAGCGAGTAGAGATGAAATCAGTGCTCTGCAGTTGCAGAGAATGAAATGGTCATTGTCACACTCGTATCAAAATGTCGCCCAATATCGGAAAAAATTTGATGCCATAGGCATTCATCCGGAGGATCTCAAACAACTCTCGGATCTGGCGAAGTTTCCGCTCAGCGACAAGAAAGACCTGCGCGATAACTATCCCTTTGGCATGTTCGCGGTACCCATGAGCGATGTCGTGCGGATTCATGCTTCCAGCGGCACGACCGGGAAGCCGACTGTAGTCGGCTATACCAAGAACGATATCGACATGTGGGCGGACCTGATGGCCCGCTCCATTTACGCTGCCGGTGGTCGCCGTGAAGATATCGTGTTGGTCTCTTACGGCTACGGATTATTTACCGGCGGCCTTGGCGCCCATTATGGTTCCGAGCGACTGGGGGCGGCGGTAATTCCGATGGGTGGCGGCCAGACCGAGCGTCAAGTGCAATTGATCCAGGATTTCAAACCCACCATCATCATGGTGACGCCTTCCTACATGCTGGTCATTGCCGAAGAAATGCAGCGGCAAGGTATCGATCCGAAGACTTGCTCGCTCAAACTCGGAATCCATGGGGCGGAACCCTGGAGTCTGGCGATGCGTTCCGAAATTGAGTCCATTTTCGATTGCGATGCCGTGGATATCTACGGCCTATCGGAAGTGATGGGGCCTGGTGTCGCTTGCGAATGTGTCGAAGCCAAGGATGGCCTGACGATCTGGGAAGACCATTTTTATCCGGAAATCATCGATCCGATCACCGGGGTTCCTTTGCCCGACGGAGAAATGGGCGAACTGGTATTTACTTCCCTCTCCAAGGAAGCCATGCCGGTCATCCGTTATCGCACCCGCGATCTGACCCGCATGCTTCCAGGTACCGCACGGAGCATGCGCAGGATAGCGAAAATCACCGGCCGTTCCGACGACATGCTGATCATCCGCGGCGTCAATGTCTTCCCTTCGCAGATCGAGGAACAGATTCTCAAGCATCCCGAACTGACGCCGGTCTATCAGTTGCATGTGGACAAGGACGGTCCCCTCGACAAACTTGATGTGTATACCGAGGTTCGCCTGGAACTGCTGGACAAATTGGGTCGGCAGGGTATGGACAATCTCGGCAAGCAGTTGCAGCACAACATCAAGAGCCTGATCGGCGTTACCTGTGACGTGCATGTCGTCGAAGAGGGTAAGGTCGAAAGAACCTTGGTGGGCAAAGCAAAGCGGGTCATAGACAAGCGCCCCAAGTGATTGTTGAATGCACCAGTCGACTGACGTACTGACAACAGGAAGAAAACATGGATCTTGATGGAAAAATTGCAATAGTAACCGGAGCAGGCTCGGGCATAGGCAGTGCCATCGCTTTGGATTTGGCAAAGAATGGCGCCCATGTCGCAATTGTCGACCTCAAGGCTGAAGCGGCCAATGCCATCTGTGCCGAGATAGTGAAAATGGGGCGCCGTGCGCTTGCTGTAGCGGCCAATGTGGCTAATTTTGCAGATGCTCAGGCAATGGTTGCCAAAGTTGTTCAGGAGTTTGGCAAGGTCGATATCCTGGTGAACAACGCTGGCGTCAATCGCGATGCCGTCATCTGGAAAATGACCGAAGCGCAGTGGGACGAATCGCTGGATATCAATCTGAAGGGCTGCTTCAATTACATCCGTGCCGTCGCACCACTGTTCAAGGAACAAAACAGCGGGAAAATCGTCAATGTCACTTCGATCAATGGCATGCGTGGCAAGTTCGGACAGTCCAACTACAGCGCGGCGAAGGCGGGCATCATTGGTCTGACCAAGACCATTGCGCGCGAACTGGCAAAGTCGAACGTCAATTGCAACGCCGTAGCCCCGGGCCTGATTGAAACGGACATGATGAAAGCTCTGCCGGAAGAAGCCAAGCAGAAGGCAATGTCCGAAATTCTCTTGGGCCGCATGGGTGCACCGCAAGAGGTGGCCTGGCTCGTGACTTTCCTGAGTTCGGAAAAGTCACGTCACATTACCGGCGAAGTGATCAAAATCGACGGCGGACAGTACATCTAGTGCCCGCCTTTGCTACTGGGGTACTAAGCGGGTTGACCATTCGCGGTCGGATGACCGCGCAGGATTTTGGAGAAAGCTATGCGCGAAGCAGTAATTGTTGACGCCCTCAGGACACCGGTCGGGAAGTTTTGCGGCGCCTTGAAAAATGTTCGACCGGATGACCTTGCGGCCTTGTGTCTGGCTGAAATTGTCAAGCGCAATCAGCTTGATGCCAGCCTGATCGAGGACGTGGTGTTAGGCTGCACCAACCAGGCCGGTGAGGATAACCGCAATGTTGCGCGCATGGCTGCCCTGCTTGCAGGACTACCCTTTTCGGTCGGAGGACAGACCATCAATCGGCTTTGCGCTTCCGGGCTGAACGCAGTGAATAGCGTTGCCCAGGCGATCAAGGCTGGCGAAGGCGATGTCTTTATTGCCGGCGGCGTTGAGTCGATGACCCGCGCACCGTTTGTGATGGCGAAATCCGAGACGGCATTCTCGCGCGACATCAAGGTCTATGATTCGGCGATCGGCTGGCGCTTCGTCAACCCCAAAATGCCTGGCTTCTCGAAGGAGAGCATGGGCGATACTGCCGAAAACGTGGCCGTCAAGTATGGACTGACGCGACTGGAACAGGATGAATTTGCACTGGCCTCGCAGCAGAAGTGGGGTGCAGCGGATGCGGCCGGAAAATTCAAGGATGAGCTCATGCCCGTGCTGCTACCGCAGAAGAAAGGCGATCCCGTCGTGGTCGACCGGGACGAGTTCCCGCGCGCCGACACGACGCTCGAACAGCTGGGCAAATTGGCGCCGGCGTTCAAGAAGGACGGCACGGTCACTGCAGGCAATTCCAGTGGTATCAACGATGGCGCAGCGGCAGTCCTGATGATGGAGGCCGCAACCGCGAAGCAGCTCGGATACAAGCCACTGGTGAGGATCGTCACCAGCGCCGTGGCCGGTTGCGATCCTTCCTATATGGGGCTTGGGCCAATTCCTGCAACACAGAAGGCTCTGGCCAGGGCTGGCTTGAAGATCGGTGACATCGACCTCATGGAACTCAACGAAGCCTTCGCCGCGCAATCCATTCCGTGCATTCGCGAACTGGGCATTGATCCGGCACGCGTCAATGTCAACGGCGGTTCGATCGCCATGGGCCATCCGCTCGGGTCGACCGGTGCGCGCATCATGGGCACGCTGGTGCATGAAATGAAGCGGCGTGGCTCGCGCTTCGGACTTGTGGCGCTGTGCATCGGCGTGGGGCAGGGAATCGCCACCATCGTCGAGCGCATGGACTGACAGTCAGTCTAGGGCTTCGAGACGAAGTCGAAATCGTTTTGCGGGGTTGAGGACGAGGGCGCGGCTTCAGGGGGCTTGAGCGGCTGTTGAGGTTTCTCTGTGTTCAGTAGCTGTTTGCCGCTTGCCTCCCCGGCGATGGAGGGACGCGACACCTGGTTTCTTTTTTGCCAAGGCAAACCATCGGAATTTTGCAAGTTAAGCGGCTCCGTAGGCAATTCCGATCCACGCCGATTCCCGGTATTGAAAACATCCTCCCCTGACTTGTTCAATTGGGATTCCCGTCTGGATTGAACGCGGTCATAAAAATACAGCGAGAGGCCTCCTATTGCGCCGCCCGCAAGAATCGCCAGCAGTAATTCAAAGAAATCGAAGGATGCCGGTTTGGGCGCAAGCTTCTCCGCTTGCCTTTCCGCTTCAATTGCATGGATGCGATTTTCAAGAGCGATGGCATGCTTCTGTAAAATCTTGAAGCTGCCTTCGAGCTGGGTAAGCTTGTCGTCAGCGGCCGCCTGAGCATTCGTTTGTTCAACCAGCAGAGTCGTCAGGCGCTCGGCCTCGGACAACAACTCGGCGGCATTCTTTTGCCCCGGGTGACCCAATACCAGCATGTCCCTAGTAGGTTTTGTTGGCTTCGACGCAGTAGCGGGAGCGGGAGTGCGTGATACCTTTTCTGGCCGGGTGGCAGGCGCGGACTTTGATTCAGTTTTACTCGTCGGCTCCCGTCGCACCGGCAGGCCGGGTGGTATTTGCAATTCCGACCCGCCAACTATCAATTCGTCGATTTGCACCAGTTCAGGATTGGCCTGCCTCATCATCCGGATGAATTTCTCGCGCGCTTTGGGTTGGAGCGGGTAACGCTGCCGGGCAAGTTTTTCAAGAGTGACATCCGCCACAAGACGCAAAGTTGTCGTGGACGAAACCGCCAGTGATTCAGCTTTCTGAGGCCTGACAGCGTCTGTCTTCACGGCAGGCGGCTCGGGGGGCGGGAGTATTGTCGGCCTGGTTGGCTGTAATGGCAACGCGATTTTCGATGGTTCGGCGGTCAGAAGCAGGTAATCCTTTGACAAGCCGAAGCCGCAGCCTACCGCCAGACTAAACTCGATGACAGGCTCGCGCACGGCGGACGACGATGTCAGAACCAGCCTGGCCTGGTTGCGCTCGGTCTGAATTTGAATCTGCGCATTGCGCAGGACAAATCCACTCTCAATTTCCGCTGAAGGCGCGCGAATTCTGAAACATTCCAGCGCGGGAACTCCTTCATCAATACCCAGCAAGGGAATTTCGAGCAGCAAGGTCTGACCAAGTACCGGCTGCCCCGAAACATTACCGAGTCCCAAAGCCAATGCTGAACCGCCAATAGCCAATGAAACAGTAATTGCCGCCAATTTCACAGACGAAAATGCCATAAGGAATGTTACCAATCCAATTATGCAACGACGTAATGTTAGCACCTCCATCCGCGCCGTGATGTCGCCAGCTGTTTGGTCGCCGCAGACAATACCGGCCCCAACTGCTTGTCGGGTCATCCCATGTTCCAACCAATAGCTATAATGCAGCGACTTAACCAGCACAAGACCAGTCCATGTCACAGATTGCAACGAACTTGCGCATCAAGAGTTTTCTGGGTGGTGACCAGGCACCTGGAGATTTCTGGGGTGGCTTTGCTGCGATGCTGGTAGCTTTGCCGGCTGCAATCGCTTTTGGCGTCACTGTTTATTCGGCAATCGGACCATCCTTTGCTGCAACTGGCGCACTGGCTGGCGTCATTGGCGCCACGGTCATCGGCCTGCTTGCCTCGATTCTGGGTGGCACAGATCGCCTCATCAGTGCGCCTTGTGCGCCGGCAGCGGCAGTACTGTCGGCTTTTGCCATGGAGTTGGTCGATCAGGGTGTCGATCCCAACATGATTGTTCTGCTTCTGGTGATGCTGGGCGTGCTTGCCGGCATGATCCAGGTTCTGTTCGGCTTCATCGGTATCGGGCGGCTGATCAAATATATTCCTTACCCCGTTGTGAGCGGCTATATGAGCGGTGTCGGGCTCATTATCATCGGCAGTCAGATTCCCAAGTTTGTCGGTGCTCCAGACGGAACCCATTGGCATCATTTGATTTTTGCCCAGGCGGACTGGGACTGGCGCAGCATTGCCATTGGCGGCGCAACAGTAGCCGTAGGACTATTTGGTCCCAGGCTGACCAAGGCGGTTCCCGGAACTCTGCTCGGGATACTGGCTGGAATTGGCACCTATTTCATTTTTGCTTCACAGGATTCAGCCCTCATGACGGTGAGTGGAAATCCGTTTGTGATCGGACCCATGGGTGCCACCACGGAAGGCTATTTTGCGGCAGCCAGCGGACGCTGGACTGAAATCGGCGAATTGCGGCTATCGCAGATTGCCGGGTTGTTCGGCAACGCGCTGACGCTGGCTGTTCTGCTTTCCATCGATACCCTGAAAACCTGCGTGGTTCTTGATCAAATGACGCGCAGTCGGCATGACTCCAATCGGGAACTGTTTGCTCAGGGTGTGGGCAACATGGCTTCGGCTGCCGTGGGCGGCATTCCGGGAGCCGGGACAATGGGGGCGACACTGGTCAATCTTTCCAGCGGTGCTCGCAGCCGTGTTTCCGGTGTCATCGAAGGAGTGCTCGCACTGCTTGCAGCACTTATTCTGGGTTCCTTCCTCGCCTGGCTTCCGGTGGCAGCTCTGGCGGGAACGCTGATCGTGATTGGCGTCCGCATGATCGATCGGGAGCCACTGCGTTTTATCGAGTCGCGCGCCACGGTGTTCGATTTCGCCGTGGTGGTCGCCGTTGTCCTCGTTGCCCTGACCATCGGTCTGATCGCCGCGTCGGGGGTCGGCGTAGCCATGGCCATCATACTTTTCCTGCGCGAACAGATCGGCGGCTCGGTTGTCCGCCACAAGATGTACGCCAATCAGATGTCATCGAACTGGTATCGCCCCGAGGCGGAAATGCACATCCTCGAGCAAAAAGGCGATCAGGCAGTGATTTTTGAATTGCAGGGGAGCCTGTTTTTCGGCACAACGCAACAATTTTATGCGGACATAGAGGCAGAACTTTCCACTCGCAATTACGTCATTCTCGATTTCAAACGTGTCCAATCACTGGACGTCACTGCTGCTCACACGCTGCACATGGTGAGGGACGCATTGCGCGAGCGCGGTGCGATGTTGCTCTTGAGCAACGTCGCCGAGCACCTTCCTAACGGCCGCAACCTCAAGGAATTCCTCGAGCAGACCGGCGTGACCGGCGCCGAAGAAAAGTCCGTCCGTATTTTTGCCGAACTGGATAACGCCATTGAATGGGTCGAGGACCGTATCCTGGGCGAAGTCGAATCCGCGCCGACGGTGGAAACTCCGATGCAGTTACAGGAAATGGAGCTTTTCCGCCATAACAAGGATGAGACGCTCAAGGATCTGGAGGCCCGCATGGAAACGCGCATCTACCAGCCCGGGCAAAACATCTACGCACGCGGCGAGGCGGGTCAGGAAGTGTATTGGATCCGTCGCGGCACGGTGCGGATCTTTGCTCCACTGGGGGCAGGGAGAACCCGCCATATTTCCACTTTTGGCCGGGGCGATTTTTTCGGTGGCCTGGCCTTTCTTGATGGCAATCCGCGCAGCAACGATGCGGTCGCGTTTAACGAAGTTGAACTGTACGTCCTTTCCCGCGAGCAGTTCGCGAGTATCTCCGAAGAACACAAGAAACTGGCATTCAATCTTGTCACCGCGCTTGCGCGGACGCTGGCGATTCGTCTGCGCCACGCCGACACGGAGATGACGATGCTCAGGGAATACTGACGAGAGTGGGCGCGGTGGCGGATGATTGGGTCTTCATGGCGGAAGCATTGTCCTTGGCACGTGAGGCGGCGGCGTGCGGCGAAGTTCCTGTAGGCGCCGTAGTTGTAGATCCTCAGGGCGCCATTATCGGTCGAGGTTTCAATCAGCCTATCATCAGGCATGATCCAACCGCCCATGCCGAAATACTGGCTTTGCGTGATGCGGCGCAGCAGCTGGCGAATTACCGCTTGCCCGGCTGCACTCTCTACGTCACATTGGAACCATGTGCCATGTGTGCCGGAGCGATAATGCATGCCCGCCTGGCGCGCATGGTTTTCGGAGCGGACGATCCGAAGAGCGGCGCCTGCGGCAGCGTGATCAATCTTTTCGCAGAAGCTCGCCTCAACCACCATGCCGAAATCAGCAGCGGCGTATTGGCGGATGAATGCGGCGCGCTGCTATCGAATTTCTTCGCGGCACGTCGCAGCCGGACTGCATTGGCATGAAAATCGATCCCCGCAGATTTGATATTTTCATCAGTTTGCCGGCCCAGACGCTCGAACTCTTTCAAAACGGCATCCTGCTCAAGCGTTACTCGATATCGACTGCGAAAAATGGCGCTGGCGAGAAATATGGCAGTTATTGCACCCCCCGTGGCAGACACGTCATTCGCGCCAAGATCGGGGTCGGTTGCGCGGAAAACGCGGTTTTCGTGCGACGCCGCCCGACCGGGGAGATATGGACGGAACAGTTGTCAGCCCAGTTTCCAGCGCGGGATTGGATACTCAGCCGGATTCTCTGGCTATCCGGACGCCAGCCCGGATTCAACCGGCTCGGCGCTGTTGATACCATGCGACGCTACATTTATTTACATGGCAGTCCCGATACTGTCGCCATGGGCGCGCCGGGCTCGATCGGTTGCATCAGGATGCGCAACCGCGACATCATCGAACTATTCGATCTGGTGCCGCCATACACCTCGGTGAATCTGGGGGAATTCCGCGTGGAAACAGGAGATTGGGGAAAGGCAAAAACCAATGCAGTCGACATTAGGGAGACTGTTTTCATTCGCGAACAGGGCGTTCCCGCCGAAATTGAACTGGATGAATTCGATGCACCATCCCTGCATGCCTTGGTGCTGGATGCTACAGGCAGGGCCATTGGTACCGGGCGTCTTCTAGCGGACGGACATATCGGGCGCATGGCCGTGTTGCCGGGATGGCGCATGAGAGGCGTCGGCACGGCCATGCTGCGGCGCCTGATCGAAGCTGCAGCATCGCGTGGTGTGGACTACCTGGCATTGAATGCGCAGGAACACGCGATTTCTTTTTATGCCCGTTTAGGTTTCGAGCCTGAAGGGGCACAATTTTTCGAGGCGGGCATTCCCCACCGCCACATGCGCCTCAGACTGCCAGTTTGAAGCGATAGCGGCGGCGGGTTCCTGGCCGGGCACCCGGCAGAAAGGTCTGCTCGTCGAATGCAGTGCGTTTTTCGTGGTCGATACACAGTACGGTACAACAGCGCGTGCCGTAGCTTGGGGTGCGGACAAAAGCTGCCGAAAGCGTCCGTTCCCATTCCAGACTGACCCCGGTGCGTGGCAACATATGGTCTTCATAGATGTTTTCATCGCGGAGCAGGTCAACAAGCCCTGCCTCGCTTGGTAATGCGTTTAACGCACGTTGCAGATCCGACTTGCCTTGTGCAACCTTCGGCCAGGGCGTATCGAGTTGATGATTGCTGACGCCGTAGATACCCGCTGGGAGGTTTTGAACGGGTGGGGAGTTCAGGCCTCTATTGGAGAAATGCCACAGGCCCTCGTCAAGAGAACCGCAAAGCAGATTAAAACCGTTGTAGGAATTTGCTGTTCTGGATAAATCTTCAAGGTAATTTCGAGCGGAACTTGTTCCGGAGAGGAAGTCGCTGACGAGTTTGCCGCGTGTGGGCGCATCGGGTAACGCATTGCCCGGTTCGCGAACATTGGTCAGGGCCGCAAAACGACCCTGTCGCGTGATGCCGAGCCAAGTACCGCCTGCACTGAGATCACGTCCGGCAAGAATGTCGGGGGCATCATCCCAAAATTGCGCTGCCGTTGTAGGCCGGGAAAAAAATTCATCCCGGTTGGCGGCAACCACCAATGGGAAATTGTCGTGAGCATATAATCCAATTAAAATTAAACACATACGGCGTATAGTTAATAATTAACTTTTAGTTTCCTCGCTGGGAAGTGCATACGGCAAAGGCAGTAAATGGAGGCTTGGGCCTGAGGGACTACCGAGATGAACTTGACCGCCATCGGCACAACTCGATTGAATCACGGCCAGCAAATCTCGGCCTCCCTGGGGCGCCTGCGCCACATCGAGCACCCGACCACAGGATTGCTCGCCGGTTTCAGGCGCATACAAATGGTCGCCGGGCGAGGCTGCCGCGGTGTCCAAATGCGCGCGGTACATGCGCCGCTTGAGCTTGCCCAAATACTGGGTGCGCGCAACGATTTCCTGCCCCGGATAACATCCCTTCTTGAAGCTGACACCACCGACCACATCGAAATTCACCATTTGCGGAATGAATTCCTCGGTTGTCGCCGCCGTGACTCGCGGGAGTCCGGACGTGATTTCGAGCCAATGCCAACAAGTCAAGCCAACGGGGTGCGCAGTTTCGGCGAGTTTTTGCCAGACCTGCTGTGCTTCAGAGAAAGATACCATCATGACAAACCGCTGGTCTTCAAGGCGCAGCAACTGCCCCTGATCAAAGCTTGACACCATCATGGTCTTCTGTGGAATCTGAACTGTATCAGCCAGTGCGTCTTTAGCATTCTCGCCGGACAAGCCCATCAACACGAATTCCGAACTGGCGTCGGTGAGTTTGACCTTGCTGCGCAGCACATACATGGAAAGTTTCTTCAGGATCGTGGCGTGCAAATCGGCGGAGAGCGCCAGCATCAGATCAGGGCCAGCATGCCAAACCAGAAAACTTGCCAGCAAGCGCCCTTTGGGATTGCAAAATCCGTTGTACTGGATGGCATCGGCGCGCAGTCCCTTGATATCGTTGGTGAGCAGGTTATGCAGAAATAACTTGGCCTCTTCCCCGCTTGCCTTGATGAGAGCCATATCCTCCAATGGGGTCAGGACAGTTCCCGATTGCGCGAGAGCCAGTTCCTCCCCGGGGTTGCCAAAACTCAGGATGTCTTCGCTGGCCCCTTGTTTGTGCAGAAAATCAATCCAGTCCTGTTTCATATCGGCTTTCTTCGAGCGTGAGTGGGTTGGGTTATTATAGCTCTGCCGTCAATTCCCAATTTCAGCAGCCGTTCATGCGCAGCCTCAAATATGCTTTCCTGGTGTGTGTCCTGTTCCTGAGCAGTTTTGTGGGCTGGATGACCTGGTTTGCCTATTCGCCCTTGAATTTACAAGACGTCAAAACGGTCGAGTTCAGTATTTCGCCGGGGCAGTCCTTGCGCTCGGCTTCTCAGCTAATGGCTGAATCCGGGCTCGGTTTTGCGCCCTGGCAATTCACCTTGTTGGCGCGTAGTTTGGGCAACGCTGCCGAAATCAAGGCGGGAAGCTACCAGGTGGAGCAGGGCGTAACGCCTCTGGAACTTATTGAAAAGCTGAGTCGTGGCGACTTCAATCAGGATCAGATCGCCTTTGTTGAGGGGAGAAGCTTCCACCAGATACGGAACCAACTCGATGCCCATCCCTCGGTCAGACATGACACCGCCGGTTTAAGCGATCTTGAAATTCTCAGCCAACTCGGGGCAAAGGAGGCCCACCCGGAGGGCTTGTTCTTTCCTGATACTTATGTGTTCGCAAAAAACTCCAGTGATCTGGAGATTCTCCGGCGGGCCTATCGCACCATGCATCAACATCTCGAACGGGAATGGCCTAAACGATCACCAAATTTACAAATTACCACGCCTTATCAGTTGCTTATCATGGCCTCCCTGGTGGAGAAAGAGACTGGTCAAGCCTCGGACCGCGCTGCAATTGCAGCGGTTTTCAACAACCGACTGCGTTTGGGCATGCTGTTGCAGACAGATCCCACCGTGATCTACGGACTCGGGGAAAGGTTCGATGGCAATCTGCGCAAGCGCGACCTGCTGGCCGATTCGCCTTACAATACCTATACGCGCCCAGGCTTACCGCCAACTCCGATTGCCATGCCGGGTTTGGCTGCCTTGCAGGCGAGCCTGCATCCTGCACAGTCAGACAAGCTCTACTTTGTTGCGAGAGGCGATGGTTCCAGTGAGTTCTCACGCAATTTGGAAGAGCATAACCGGGCTGTGAACAGGTATCAGAGAGGAAGATAATTGGTGAGAGGCAAGTTCATCACACTTGAAGGCATTGATGGCGCGGGGAAAAGCACCCACCACGTATGGCTGGTCGAATTCCTCAAAGAGCGCGGCAAGAGCATTGTTGCCACCCGGGAACCTGGTGGGACGGCGTTGGGGGAAGCCCTGCGGGAACTCCTGCTGAAAACCCCGATGCATCTGGAAACCGAGGCTCTCTTGATGTTTGCTGCGCGCAGAGAGCATATCGACAAGGTCATCGAGCCTGCTCTGGAACGCGGGGACTGGGTTGTTTCAGATCGTTTTACTGATGCCAGCTTCGCTTATCAAGGCGGTGGTCGAGGTTTGTCCCGGGATAAACTCATCATTCTGGAGCATTGGGTACAGGAACAGTTGCAACCAGATCTGACTCTGCTTTTCGACGCACCGGTTTCGGTTGCTCAACAGAGATTGGCTGGAACCGGCCATCCCCTTGATCGTTTTGAGCAGGAAAAACTGGATTTTTTTGAACGTGTTCGCACTTGTTATTTGGAGCGAGCTGCTCGGGAACCCCGCCGCATCATCCGAATCAACGCAGAAAACAGCCTTTCCGATATCCGTCTGACACTTCAACAAACACTTGCATCTATCTGTTAATGAAGATATTTGACTGGCAGAAAGCGCTTTGGCAGCAGCTGCTGGGCGACTTGCAAAACCTTCCCCATGCGATGATCATGGCGGGGGCAGAAGGCTTGGGAAAGCTGGCTTTTGCCCAGACTTTTGCTGCTCTACTGCTCTGTCAATCCACTGGCTTGACCGATAATTTGGACCAGATGCCTTGCGGGCGATGTGCTTCATGCAACTGGTTGGCTTCTGGCAACCATCCTGACTTTCGTTTGATCCAGCCGCAAGGTGAGGGTGAGGGCGACGAGGAGGGCGCGGAAGCCACGAAGTCTGCCTCAAGTCAGGTCAAGCAAGGTCAGGGACGCATCAAGGTAGAACAAATTCGAGAGCTCGGCGATTTTGTCTTTATCGGTAGTCATGCACATGGAAAGCGTATTGCCATTTTTTCCCCGGCCGAGTCCATGAATGCCGCCGCCGCCAATGCACTTCTTAAAATACTTGAAGAACCACCTGCAGGTGTTTATTTTATATTGATTGTCAATTCATGGCATCAATTGCTACCCACCATTCGCAGCCGTTGTCGAAAAATTGTTTTTAGTCTTCCCGACTATGCGCAGGCGCAGAAGTGGCTGAACCAAGAAGGGGTTAAGTCAGCGGACGAATTGTTACAGTTGGTCGGTGGTGCGCCTCTTCTTGCCGCAACGTGGGCAGAGCAGGGCAGGCTGGACGTTTATCGAAAGGCGCTGGAGCCGCTGGCAGATAAACCCGACGATCCTGTTGCGATGGCTGCTAAATGGAGCGGGTTGATCAAGGCTGAATCAGGCTTCGGATTGCCGCATCTGGTTGATGCGTTGCAGAAATGGCTGTACGATCTTCTGCTGCTCAAGCTTACCGGCAAACTGACTTATCACCAAGCCTGGCAACCGAAGCTGGAGGCCCTGAAAAGCCGGACCAGCATTTCCAGGTTGTTGGCAGGGTATCAGGAACTACTCAGGATTCGCGCTGTTGCCCGACATCCGCTGAATACGCAGTTGTTTCTTGAAGATCTTGCGACGCGATACCTGCGTCTGCTGGCGACAGAGACGCGTTAGCTCTTCCTTTAGATTGATGCCCATGTTGGTCGATTCCCACTGCCACGTCGACTTTCCGGAATTGGCCGGAAGGATCGACGCCATACTCGATCGAATGAGATCGAATGGTGTCGATTTCGCGCTTTGTGCTGCGGTCACCCTGGAGCGCTTGCCAGCAATGTTTGCGCTGGTGGAAAAATATCCACAGTTTTTTGCCTCAGTCGGTGTCCATCCGGATAATCGGGAGGGACTTGAAGCGAGCGCGGAGAAGCTTGTGCAACTGGCGGAACATCCGAAGGTTGTAGCCATCGGAGAAACCGGCCTCGACTACTATCGACTGGAAGGTGATCAGGAATGGCAGAGGGAACGATTCCGGACTCATATCCGTGCTGCTAATGATTGTTCTAAGCCGTTGATTATCCACACACGAGAGGCTGCTGCAGATACCCTGAAAATCATGCGCGAAGAACAGGCCGACAAAGTCGGGGGCGTCATGCACTGCTTTACCGAAACCCGGGAAGTGGCAGAAGCCGCTTTGGAGATGGGATTCTACATTTCAATTTCCGGGATAGTCACTTTCAAGAATGCAAGTCAGATCAAGGAAGTAGCCAAATATGTGCCGTTGGACAGGCTTCTGGTCGAGACAGATTCACCCTATCTTGCCCCGGTACCCTACCGTGGTAAAACCAATGAACCCGGTTTAGTGCGGCATGTAGCAGAGGAGATTGCAAAGCTTCGAGGTATCGATTTCGAGGAAATTGCGGTAGCAACAACCCAAAATTTCTTCAGATTATTCTCTCTAGCCCAACCTGCTTTGCCATGAAAAAACTATTCATCATTGCCACCTGGATATTTTCGATGGCCTGGTTTTCAAGCGCTTTCGCCGGTGCTTATGAGGACATGCTTTCTGCCGTGAATATGAAAGAAACGGAAACCGTATCCCGTTTGCTGCAAAAAGGCATGGATGTCAATACCTCCGACCCCATGGGGAACACCCTGCTCATGTTGGCCGCAAGGAATGGCGATTTGCCAACATTAGAAGTATTATTAAGAAACAAGGCTAATGCACTGAAAATAAATAGCTATAAAGATACCGCACTATTGCTCGCAGCCCATCGTGGGCATTTGCAGTGTGTTGCAGCCCTGGTCGATGCCGGAGCCGAAATTGACTCTTCCGGTTGGACGCCATTGATTTACGCAGCTTTTGAGGGTCATGCTGATTTGGTTCGTTTTTTGCTGATGCGAGGAGCTAATGTTAATGCGCAGTCAGAAACTGGAATGAGCGCCCTGATGGCGGCCAGCAGGAACAATCAGATCGTAATCGTCAGGATTCTACTTGATAGGAAGGCGGATCCTGGTCTGTTTAATCAGCAAAACAAAACAGCACTGGACATGGCAGAGACATCAGGAAATACCGAAATTGCCAAGCTTCTCAAGGACAGTGAGAGCCTCCGTTAATGCTCAGGCTACCCGTTCTTCGCCTACCAAATACTTCGCATAATCTGCATTATGTCTAATAATAATTCTGTGTCTCATTTTGCGTTAAATCAAACCTTCACCTGAATATATGGTGCACCGCAAGTTGAGCTACTACAATCAGATACATCGCTATCGCTGGATTTATAAAAGGAACTGCAATGTCCATCCAGAACCCGGCTGAGATCATAGATGCGATCCTTGCACGACATCGCGACAAGCCAACCCGTCTGATGCAGATTCTGCGTGAAACTCAGGAGACGTTAGGTTGGTTGTCAAAGAAAACCTTGACGATGATCGCGCGCGGTACGCGCCAGCCTCTAGCGCGGGTTGAGGGTGTCGCCAGCTTTTACAGTTTTTTCCATACAGCACCGCTTGGGCGCTACCGGGTGCTTTGGAGCGACAACATCACTGACCGCATGTTGGGTAGTGTTGATTTAATGCGGGAAATGTGCAAAAAACTGTGGCTAGAACCGGGCCGGGTGTCTGAAGATGGCTTGGTCAGTGTCGCGCCCACATCTTGCACCGGTATGTGCGATCAGGGACCGGCGATTCTCGTCAATTATCGCGCGATTACACGCATGACCTCAGAGCGGGTTAGCCAGACTGTTGATCTGATTCGTTCCGAAACCCCTGTTGCGCAGTGGCCTGCCGAGTTATTTGCGGTCAGCGACAATATTCAGCGCCGCGAAATTCTATTGGGGAATGCATCAACTTCTGGGGACGCTTTGCGCGCGGCAATCGCTCGAGGTGCTCAGACTTCATTGGAAGAAATCAAACGTTCCAACCTGCGCGGCCGGGGTGGCGCCGGGTTCTCAACCGGACTGAAATGGGAATCTTGCCGCAATGCTGAGGGTTCCGGAACAGATCCCGCACACTATGTGGTCTGTAATGCCGATGAAGGCGAGCCAGGCACCTTCAAGGACAGGGTTCTTCTTACTGCACAGGCGGATCTTGTTTTTGAGGGCATGACGATTGCCGCTTACATTCTGGGTGCGCGTCTCGGCATGGTGTATTTGCGCGGAGAATACCGCTATTTGCTGGACCACCTGGAAAGTGTTCTGGCACGCCGTCGCAAGGACAAGTTGCTGGGGCACGGCATCCTGGAGCAAGCCGGCTTCGATTTTGATATTGAAATACATTTTGGAGCCGGGGCTTATATCTGTGGCGAGGAATCAGCTTTGATCGAATCCCTGGAAGGCAAGCGCGGAGTACCACGCAACCGCCCGCCTTTCCCCGTCACTCATGGCTATCTGGGGCAACCGACCATCGTCAATAATGTTGAAACCCTTGCTGCCGCCGCGCTCATCACCCTGAAGGGCGGAGAATGGTTCCGCGGGATAGGAACGGAAAAATCGGCAGGCACCAAAATTCTTTCCGTCTCGGGCGATTGTACCCGCCCGGGAATCTACGAATATCCTTTCGGTGTCAGGGTGGCCGAGGTTCTTTCGGACTGTGGTGCGGCTGCTGAGAATACCCAGGCGGTCCAGATTTCCGGGCCTTCCGGGGTCTGCATTGCCACGGATGAATTCAGGCGCAAGATAGGTTTTGAGGATTTGGCCACGGCGGGCGCATTCATGGTGTTCAACAACCAGCGTGACATGTTCGAGGTCGCGCGCAATTTTTCCCACTTCTTCGCGCATGAGAGTTGTGGTTTCTGTACCCCGTGCCGGGTCGGGACAACCCTCCTGAAGAACTGCATGGACAAAATCGAAGCAGGTCACGGCAGCGAGTACGACATCAATGAAATATTCAAGATCAATCATCTGATGCAGGCGGCGAGTCATTGCGGACTAGGCCACACAGCATGCAACCCGATGTTCGACACGCTACAAAAATTCCGCCCTGCTTATCAACGTCGTCTCAACTCGCTGGCTTTTGAGCCCGCTTTCGATCTCGACAAGGCGCTCTCCCAGGCACGCCAGATGACCGGCCGCGACGATGCTGACGCACACTTGAAAAACACCATGGAGGTGAAGGCATGAGTGCGACTCCCGATACGGTTTCCATGCCTGCTTTCCAGTTGGATGGCGAAGAAATACCATTTCAGGCAGGTCAGACGATCATTCAGGCAGCACTGGCGGCGGGGAAATATATTCCCCATCTATGTTTTCACCCTGAATTCAAGCCGCATGGGTCGTGCAAGCTTTGCCTGGTGAAGATAAACGGCCGCCCTGCCGCCTCCTGCACCACCGCCGCGCAAGCAGGTCTGTCAGTTGAGAGCGAGATCCCGGAAATCCAGGACAAGCGGCGCACCCTGGTGCAGATGCTGCTGGTCGAGGGCAACCATTTCTGCCCCTCCTGCGAAAAAAGCGGCAGCTGCATGCTGCAAGCGCTGGGGTACGAACTGGGTGTCATGTCGCCGCATTTCCCGCAAATATTTCCGGTTCGTCCGGTCGATGCCTCGCACAAGGAGATTCTGCTCGATTTCAATCGCTGCATCCTTTGTGAGTTGTGCGTTCGCGCCAGCAGCGAAGTGGATCGGAAGGATGTGTTCGCCTTGGCTGGGCGCGGCATCACCAAGCACTTAATCGTCAATAGCGAAAGCGGACGTCTCGCGGATACCAATTTTTCCGCCACGGATAAAGCGGCTCAGGTCTGCCCGGTCGGCGTGATTTTGCCCAAGCGCGTCGGATTCGCGATCCCGATCGGGAAGCGCAAATTCGACTTGAAGCCAATCAGCGAACTGGTCGCAAACACCGGATGCGCCAAGCACGCCGAAGGAGGCGCATGATGGCCAATAAACTCAAGGTCGCTACAACATCTCTGGCGGGCTGCTTTGGCTGCCACATGTCATTTCTGGATATCGACGAGCGGCTGCTTGATCTGATCCAGCTGATCGAATTTGATCGCTCGCCGCTGACCGACATCAAGCATTGCGGCCCATGCGACTTGGGCATCATTGAGGGTGGCGTCTGCAACGCTGAAAACGTGCATGTGCTGCGGGAATTCCGGCGCAACTGCAAGATTCTCATCGCGCTCGGTGCCTGCGCCATCAACGGCGGCTTGCCGGCGCAGCGCAATCACCTGGATCTGCGCGATATCCTTGAAGAGGTTTACCAGACCGAACCTGGCCTGACCCACGGCGGAATTCCCAACGATCCGGAACTGCCATTGCCGCTTAACAAGGTGCATCCGATTCATGAAGTCGTCAAAATCGACTACTTTCTGCCCGGTTGCCCGCCTCCGGCCGACGCCATCTGGAAGTTTCTCACCGATCTCCTGGCCGGCCGCACGCCCCATTTAGGCCATGGCCTGCTCCATTATGATTGAGGCAACATCATGAGCTTCGAACTGGAAACCGCTGTTCACCCGGAAAAACTCAAGCGCGTCGCGATTGAACCCGTATCCCGGGTGGAAGGTCACGGCAAGGTCACTATTCTGCTTGACGAAAACGATCAGGTGCACCAGGTACGCCTGCACATCGTCGAATTTCGCGGCTTTGAAAAATTCATTCAGGGACGTCCTTATTGGGAAGTGCCGGTGATGGTGCAGCGCCTTTGCGGTATTTGCCCGGTTTCTCATCATCTCGCCGCATCCAAAGCGCTCGACATGATTGTAGGCGCCAAGCTCACGCCTACTGCGGAAAAACTGCGCCGCCTGATGCATGCTGGTCAGATGCTGCAATCCCATGCTTTGCACTTCTTTCACCTGTCTTCGCCCGACCTGATGTTCGGTTTTGGTTCGGATGCTGCCCAGCGCAATGTTGTCGGCATCATCTCGGCCTTTCCCGAGGTGGCAAAAAAAGGGGTTCTGTTGCGCAAGTACGGCCAGGAGGTCATACGTCATACTGCCGGCAAGCGGGTCCACGGTACCGGCTCGGTACCGGGGGGAGTGAACAAGTCTCTCAGCGTGGACGAACGCGATCAGCTTCTCAAGGACATCTACCAGATGGTCGCGTGGAGCCGCGAGGCGGTCCAGATCATCCGCGGCCTGTTCGAGAAAAATCTCGAGGAATACAACGCGTTCGGGCGTTTTCCTGCCAACAGCATGAGCCTGGTACGCGCCGACGGAGCGATGGACTTGTATCACGGCGGATTGCGTGCGCGCGATGCGGCGGGCAAAGTGATTTTCGACCATCACAATTACGAACACTATTGGGAAGTCATCTCCGAGGACGTCAAGCCCTGGTCCTACATGAAGTTCCCGTTCATGAAGGCGCTCGGCCCGGATGATGGCTGGTATCGCGTCGGGCCGCTGGCACGCGTGTCCAACTGCGATTTCATACCGACACCGCTGGCGGACAAGGCCCGTGAGGAATTCCTGGCCTTCGACGCCGGACGCGCGGCCGGCGCCACGCTAGGCTATCACTGGGCGCGCATGATCGAAATGCTGCATGCGGCGGAGACCATCAAGGACTTGCTACATGACGAGGATATTCTCGGTACCGACCTGATGGCAAAGGGCGAGCGGGCGCAGCGCGGTGTCGGCGTGATCGAGGCGCCGCGCGGCACACTGATCCATCACTATCGGGTGAACGAGGACGACCAGATAATCCGCGCCAACCTGATTGTCTCGACCACCCACAACAACCAGCCAATGAACGAGGCGATTCGCCAGGTGGCCAGGCAGTATCTGAACGGCAAGAAGCTCACCGAGGGCCTGCTCAACCACATCGAAGTGGCGATCCGCTGCTTCGATCCCTGCCTGTCCTGTGCCACGCATGCGCTGGGGCAGATGCCGCTGGAAGTGGAACTGATCGATGCCGAGGGCGGATGTGTTGACCGCCTGGTCAAGAACCAGCTCGCGGCTAGTTCGGCTGATTGAACGCGCCGATTCTCATCTTCGGCTGGGGCAATCCCAGCCGCGGCGACGATGCAGTCGGACCGCTGCTGGTCGAACGCATTGACGCCTTGAATTTCCCCGGTGTTGAGTGCCTGACGGACTTTCAACTGCAGGTGGAACACGCGCTTGATCTCAAAGGCAGGCAGCGCGTGCTGTTCATCGATGCCAGTGTTGAGGCGGCAACTCCCTTTACCGTGACGCCCCTCATTGCGGACAAGGATGCCAGTTTCACCAGCCACGCCATGTCGCCTCAGGCGATCCTGCATGCCTTCACGCAACTGGAAGGCTGCCCTCCTCCGCCATGTTGGATGCTGGCCGTACGCGGTGAAAGCTTCGAACTGGGCGAACAACTCAGTTCTTCCGCCGAGCTGCATTTGAAAGCGGCTCTGCAGTGGGTTCAACGCTGGCTAGACGCCTAATTCGCCTGAATGCTAACTCGGCGTCAAGCGCCAGCGTCCGAGAAGGTTGTAGCGAGCACCTTGAGGCAAGAGTTGGGATTCGGCCAGGACGAACTCCTGCACCGGCCAACCAAACGTGTCGAATTGGGGCAGTTCTGCGACGCCGCGCGCCTTGCGCAGCAAGGTCACATGCGCGACGAAATCGCGCAATTCGATCGGCAGTCCCTCCTCGGTCAGGAGTTCCGCGAGTTGCCCGACCAAAATCATCAAGTCAAGTGGCGGTTCGCTGCAGCCCACCCATGCGATTTGCTTCTTTTGCCAGCACGACCAGCGGTCGAAATGCAGCGTGAAGGGTGTTCCATGCACACGCGTTGCAGCAGCGCGCAGGTTTTCGATGTGATGCGCTGGAACGTTGCCGAGAAAAAGCAGGGTCATGTGCAGCATGTCGCGCTGTACCTGGCGACCGCCGCAGACAGCATGCAATTGTTTTCCTGCTTGATGAAGTCGGCTTAAGGTGGCGGCATCCGGCCACAAGGCGAAAAAAACACGCCGATTGTCTGTGGTTTCAGGCATCGCTGCGCACCAGCAGGGCCACTGCCTGCGCAGCGATACCCTCGCCGCGTCCAGTAAAGCCGAGCCGCTCTGTGGTTTTGCCCTTGATATTGACGCATGTAGGATCGATTTGCAGATCGGCAGCGATGTTGCTTTGCATGCTGTTCACGTAAGGCGCGATGCGCGGCGCCTGAGCAATGACCGTGGCATCAAGATTGCCCACCTGCCAGCCTGCCTGCCGCACGGTGTTCATGGCATCACGCAGCAGTACCCGACTGTCGGCACCTGCCCAGCGTGCGTCGGAGTCCGGGAAATGCCGGCCGATATCGCCCAGGCCGGCAGCGCCCAGCAGGGCGTCGGTAATTGCATGCAGCAGCACGTCAGCGTCCGAATGGCCATACAGGCCGCGCTCGAAGGGTATCTCGACACCGCCCAGCAGCAACTTGCGTCCGGGCACCAAGGGGTGCACGTCGTAACCCTGACCTATGCGTATATTCAATTTTCGTCTCCGCGATGTTGCAATATCCATTTGGCGAGCAGCAGATCAACGGGATAGGTGACCTTGAGATTGGTCGGGTCCGCCGCGACCAGTTTGGGATGGAATCCGATCGCTTCCATGGCGCTCGCCTCATCGGTCACATTGGCGTGATTCTCCAAGGCGCGGCGCAGGTAGGCATGCCGGAACATCTGCGGCGTCTGGGCCTGCCACAGCGCTGCGCGGGATACGGTGGCGCCGATGCTTCCCAATGCATCGGCACGTTTCAGTGTATCCGTGACCGGCACCGCGAGAATGCCACCGTCATCGGTATCGGCGACACCGTCGATCAACGCATCAACATGCCAAGGCATCAGGCACGGACGTGCCGCGTCATGCACCAGAATCCAGTCTTGAGCCCGAACCTGGGCCGCAGTGGCGCGCAAACCATTCCGGACACTTTCCGCACGTGTCGCGCCGCCGCAGAACAAAGGTGCGAGCTTTGGTTCCAGTTCCGACCAGTCGTACCGGCTCCAATCACTGTCGTCGGGAGACAGCACCACAAACACTTTCTTGATTCTTGCGACATCGCACAAGGTGGCGAGCGCGTGATAAATCAGCGGCCTGTCTGCCAGCGGCAAATATTGCTTGGGTCGCTCGCCACCCATGCGAGTGCCGTTGCCTGCGGCGGGTACAAGAGCGAAATAGGCTGAGGCTGCTGGCGGAGTCATACCGGGATTGTAAGGTAAGGACTAGAATCTTTAAACGTCACTTTGCGCCACATGGAGGAGCGGATTGCGATGGAATTCTTCGGCGCCAGCGCCCCACAACATCTGGATGCCTTTGTTACCAGCCTGGGCATCGGTTTATTGCTGGGTCTTGAGCGCGAACGTCATACCGATCCCAAGGCGGGGCTGCGCACGTTTGCCCTCGTGGCTCTGCTCGGCACACTCAGCGCCATGCTTGGGGAAAAGGCTGGTAGTGGCTGGGTGCTTGCGCTGGGGCTGATCACGGTAGCGGGAATCATGATTGCCGCCAACCTCGCCGATCCCAATGACGACGGCGATCCGGGCACGACCTCGGTGGTGGCCCTGATGGTCTGCTATTGCCTCGGCGCAACGGTGTGGTTCGGGCATGCCACGCTCGCGGTCATGCTGGCAATCACCAGCACTGCCCTGCTCTACTTCAAGGCCGAACTGCATGGTTTCACCCACAATCTGACGCACAAGGATCTGATCTCGATCATCCAGTTTGCCGTGCTGACTTTCATCGTCCTGCCGATCCTGCCGGATAACGATTACGGCCCCTATGCCGCATTGAACCCGCATCAGATCTGGCTCATGGTGGTTTTGATCGCCGGTGTTTCACTTGCCGGTTATGCTGCCCTGCGCTTTGTCGGAGCGCGGCATGGCGCGGCGGTGATCGGACTGTTCGGTGGCATGGCTTCGAGCACCGCCACCACCATGGTGTTTGCCCGTCACGCCCGGATGCAGAGCGATCTGGTGCGCACCGCGACCGTGGTCGTGCTGCTGGCAAATCTGGTGGTGATGCTGCGGCTCGAGGTCATCAGTCTGGTGGTTGCGCCAAACCTGGCTTTGCCGTTGACCCTGGTGCTGGGCAGCGGTTTGCTGTTCGGGCTGGCGGTGACCGCCTACGGCTGGCGCAGCCTGGGGGCACATGGCGAATTGCCCATGCCGGAAGTCACCAATCCTACCGAATTGCGCACAGCGCTGAGTTTCGGCTTGCTCTATGCGGCTGTGCTGTTGTGCTCCGCCTGGTTGGAAGACATCGCCGGCAACAAGGGGCTGTACATGGTTGCCCTGATCTCGGGATTGACCGATGTGGATGCCATTACCCTGTCGAGCCTGCACTTGTTCAATCTGGACAAGCTGGATGCCGGCCAGACCGTCACCTCGATCGCCTTGGCGATCGGCGCCAACCTGCTTTTCAAGACCGGTCTGGTGATCGTGATCGGCGGCGCAGCCTTGGCACGCCGCGCCTTGCCCGGTCTCTGCGCAATAGGCATCGGCCTGCTGGCCGGCACGCAGCTATTTACCTGAACCTTCCTGGAGATGAGTCATGATTAATCCAGCAACCCGTGCACCAGCTGTGGCCGGGATGTTCTATCCGGGATCTGCTGCAGTTTTGATGGATGAAGTTCAGCAGTTCATGGCCAACGCCAAGGCGGGAGTTGCAGGCATACCCAAGGCTCTGATCGTCCCGCACGCCGGCTATGTTTATTCCGGACCGGTGGCAGCAAGCGCCTACGCCTGCTTGGCTGCTGCCCGGGGTTCGATAAAGCGCGTGGTCCTGCTTGGACCGACGCACCGCGTCGCCATCAGGGGGCTGGCACTCCCCGCAACGGGTGCTTTCGACATGCCCCTGGGCCGAGTGACGCTGGATGCGGAACTGGAGCAAATGGTGCTGAAATTACCTCAGGTTCAGCAAAGCGCCGCGGTGCATGCGCAGGAACATTCACTCGAAGTGCAACTGCCGTTTCTGCAGATGATCCTGGATGACTTTACGCTGTTGCCGCTTGCGGTTGGCATGGCAAGCGCCGAGGAGGTGGCCGAGGTACTGGACTGCGTCTGGGGTGGCAGGGAAACCCTGATCGTGATCAGTTCCGACTTGTCCCATTACCATCCTTACGCGCAAGCGCAGCAACTGGACCAGGAAACAGCCCGGCAAATCGTCGCGTTGCAGCCACTGGCCGATCATCAGCAGGCATGCGGTGCTACGCCGATCAACGGTTTGCTCTTGTGCGCCCGGCACCGTGGCATGCAGGCACAACTGCTGGACCTGCGCAATTCGGGTGACACCGCCGGCGACCGTTCACGTGTCGTGGGTTACGGCGCCTTCGCGTTTCAGGAAAGCCCGGCTTATGAACAATGATCCTGGCAGCATTCTGCTGACACTGGCGCGCAATGCCATCGCCGAAAAACTGGGTGCTGCTCATCTGCCCAACCCCGAATCGTCATCCCATCCAGCCCTGCTTGAGCGTGGCGCAGTGTTTGTGACGCTGACCCAGAATGGCGATCTGCGCGGCTGTATCGGCTCGCTGGAAGCCTGGCGACCATTGCATGAGGACGTCAGCGCCAATGCGGTAGCAGCAGCTTTGCGCGACCCGCGTTTTCCTCCCTTGAGTGCCGATGAACTGGCCAAAACGCGCGTTGAAGTTTCACTGCTGACACCCGCCCAGCCCATGAGTTTCGCCAGCGAAGCCGATGCCACAGCACAACTGCGACCCCTCATCGATGGCGTCATCCTTGAATACGGCAAGCATCGCGGCACTTTTTTGCCGCAAGTCTGGGAATCCTTGCCGGAACCAGGAGAATTCATGGCACAACTCAAGCGCAAGGCCGGCTTGCCTCCGAACTTCTGGAGCAACGAATTGAAGCTGTCGCGCTATCAGGTCGAGAAGTGGAAAGAACCCTTGTGAGCGTGGTCGAAAGCCGTCATCCGGCAAACTGGTGGCACAGGCTTGAAGACGGCCGCATCCAGTGCGACCTCTGTCCGCGCGACTGCAAGCTGCATGAAGGCCAGCGCGGCGCCTGCTTCGTGCGAGCGATGCGCGACGGCCAGATGGTACTGACAACGTATGGGCGCAGTTCCGGTTTTTGTATCGACCCAATCGAAAAGAAGCCGCTCTACAATTTTTTCCCTGGGTCGAGCGTACTCTCGTTCGGCACGGCCGGCTGCAACCTGGCCTGCAAGTTCTGCCAGAACTGGGACATTTCCAAGTCGCGCGAAATGGACACGCTCATGGATGCCGCGACTCCTGAAGCCATCGCTGCAGCGGCGGCGAAGCACGACAGCAGGAGCGTCGCATTTACCTACAACGACCCGGTGATATTTGCCGAATACGCGATGGACACCGCCGACGCCTGCCATGCTCTGGGAGTACAGACGGTGGCGGTGACAGCTGGCTACATGCATGCGGCACCGCGCCGGGAGTTCTACGCCCGGATGGATGCTGCCAACGTCGACCTCAAGGCATTCACCGATGCGTTCTACGCCAAACTTTGTGTCGGTCACCTGCAGGATGTTCTTGACACACTGGTCTACGTGCATCACGAAACCGACTGCTGGCTGGAGATTACGACCCTGCTGATTCCGGGCCACAACGATTCGGAAAAGGAAATCGCCGAACTTTCGCAATGGGTGGCCAGGGAACTCGGACCCGATGTGCCGCTGCATTTTTCCGCCTATCATCCCGACTACAAGCTGCGCGATGCGCCGCCGACTTCACCGCAGATTCTCAAGCATGCCCGACGCATTGCGCTGGACAACGGCTTGCACTATGTCTATCTCGGCAATGTGCATGACCAGGAAGGCGATGCCACTTATTGCCCAGGTTGCGGCAAAGCCGTGATCGCCCGCGACTGGTACCAGATCCTGGCCTATCAGCTGACAGAAGAAGGGCACTGTCAACGTTGCGGCACTGCAATTGCGGGGCGCTTTGGAAATTATGGTGGGCCTTTCGGCGCCAGGCGCATCCCCGTCAAAATGTCAGCGAGTTAAGCGGCGGTCAGACGCCGGACATCTGCCCCCGCCTGCTTATGCCTTTTCGAAAACCAGTTGTCCTTTCTTGACCGTGGCACGGATCGTGTCCTTGGCGGCGAACTTGCCTTCAAGGATGGCTCTCGCCAGGGGATTCTCGATCCTTTCCTGGATGGCGCGCTTCAGCGGACGCGCACCGAAAATTGGGTCGAAGCCCGCCTCGGCGATCTCGGACAGCGCCGCTTCGCTGACTTCGAGCTTCATGTCCAGCTTGGCCAGACGTTTTTCCAGATAGCCCAACTGGATCTTGGCGATGGCGGCAATATTCTTCTCGTCGAGGGCATGGAACACCACGATTTCATCGATGCGGTTGACGAACTCCGGGCGGAAATAGGATTTCACCTCGCCCATCACTGCCAGCTTGATCACCTGGTAATCATCGCCGCTCATCTGCTGGATCATTTGCGAACCGAGATTGGAAGTCATGACGATCACGGTATTCTTGAAATCCACGGTGCGGCCCTGCCCGTCAGTCATACGACCGTCATCGAGCACTTGCAGCAGCACGTTGAACACGTCCGGATGAGCCTTTTCGACCTCGTCGAAAAGAATCACGCTGTAAGGTTTGCGCCGTACCTGTTCGGTCAGGTGTCCGCCTTCCTCGTATCCGACGTAGCCCGGAGGCGCACCGATCAAGCGTGCCACCGAATGTTTCTCCATGAATTCGCTCATATCGATACGAATCAGATGGTCTTCCGCGTCGAACAGAAATTCTGCCAGGGCCTTGCACAATTCGGTCTTGCCGACACCGGTGGGGCC